>OFRY01001310.1_pt1 | contig 11184 bp, 9 predicted proteins | sample 1543171 | NCBI WGS metagenome assembly OFRY01 (sample SAMN04209240, study PRJEB22552) | human gut metagenome | biome: gut; material: feces | host: Homo sapiens | place: USA: Oklahoma | reverse complement strand
CCAAGTGCACCGTCAGCTCGCTTCGGGCATGTCGATGCCGATCGGCTTCAAAAACGCCACTGATGGTTCCATCAAAGCGCCGACCGATTCATGTTTTGCTTCGGCGCAACAGCACACGTTCTTCGGCGTCGATCACATGGGCCGCGCGGCCGTGGTCAAAACGCTCGGCAACCCCGACTGCCATGTGGTGTTGCGCGGTTCGAGCAGCGGTCCTAACTATGACTCCGAATCCGTGGCGAACGCCATGAAGCTGATCCGTGAGAAAATGCCGGCTGAATCCGCGGCCGCGCACGGCCTGATCGTTGACTGTTCGCATGGCAATTCCGGCAAAGACGAGCATCGTCAGGCCGAAGTGGTGCGCAATATCGCAAGTCGCATCGCCGACGGTGAAGAAGGCATCACCGGCATCATGATGGAAAGCTTCATCGAGGGTGGCAGCCAAAAACCGGCACCGCTTGCCGAGTTGACGTACGGTCAATCCATCACCGACAAATGCTTGAGCTGGCAGACCACGGAACAGCTGCTGCGCGAACTTGCGCAAGCTGTGGGCAAGCGCCGCTGGAAGTGAGCGAAGCGAAAATAAGCGAAACCGAGCGAAAAGCGTGAAGCAATCGAAAGGAACGAACGCATGAGCACAATCGCCATTATCGGTGCCATGGACGAGGAAGTCGCCAATATCGCATCCGCATTAAGCGACATCACCGTAACGGAGGAAGCCGGCGTCAGCGTGACACGCGGCACCATCGAAACCAACAAGGGCACTCGCGTCAACGTTGCGGCAACGGTCGGCGGCATGGGCACCGTCAATATCGCCGCCACCACGCAGCATCTCATCGACGCGGACCAGCCTGACGCCGTGATCTTCTCCGGCATCGCAGGCAATCTCAACACGCATCTGCACATCAACGACGTGGTGCTTGGCGGCACGTTGCGCTACCTCGACACCGACATGCGTCTCGTCGGCCAGTGGAAGCCAGGCACTGCGGACCAGCCGGTGGAGGAATTCCACTCCGACGACCGCCTGATCGAAGTCGCCGATAAGGTGCTGACCGATTTGAACGTGCATCACATTACCGGCATCATCGCCACCGGCAACTATTTCGTGGACGATCCGAAGAAAGTGGAGCAGGTAATTCGTGAAACCGGCGCGGACGCAGTCGAAATGGAAGGCGCCGCGGTGGCGCATATCGCGGCACGCAACGACCTGCCCGTGCTGGTCATTCGCGCGTTGAGTGACAATGCCGACACGGATTACGTGGAATTCAAGGAATTCGACATTTCAGAATATGCCGACACTGCGGCGAAAATCGCAGTGAACATCGTCAAGCGCATGTAAGCGCATGAAAGACGGCCCGTCCAACGCATCGGTTGCTGGACGGGCTGTCTCATATTTCGGTATGGCGAATCTCACGAAAGTGAACTGCGGGGAAACTTCCGATGGCGTGAGGGAATCGCGCACGGAAATCGCTTTCCGGAACCGCTACTGTTGAAGAAGAATGACGGATTATCGGAAGGTTAACGTATGACGCTGGAGCACGTGGTGATGGCGATTGTGGTTGTTGCCGTCGCTGTGGTCGCCTTTCTGCTGGGGCGTGCCCGGGGCGTGCAGCTCAGGGAGGATGAGATCGATCCGAACGATCCAAGCCTGTTCGGCGCGCAGAAAAACATGTCGCTGTTCGGTCCGCGCGTGCCTGTGCAGTCCACGGAACGTCAGCTTATTGCCGTCATGCCGGAGGCGTTGATCGTCGTCGATTCGCTGGCATCGGTCAAATATGTGTCCCCGGGCGCGCAACGTTTCGGCATTGTTGAGGACAGTGCGATGACGCTTGCCGAAATCCGCGATATTCTGCGATTGGTGTCGACCGACAGCGTGGTGCGCGAACGCGAATTGTCGATTCCGCTGGATCGAGCCGCCCGTGCGGCCGCGAAAAACACCGACGGCAAAGGCATTGAGGCAGGTAAGTTCCGTCCTTCCGACACGCTGTATCTGCATGTGCGGGTCGGCCAGATCTCCGATGATCTTTTTGCGATTTTCATTTCGGATATGAGCGAGCAGCGTCGTTTTGAGATTATGCGACGCGATTTTGTGACGAACGTTTCGCACGAATTGAAGACTCCTGCCGGTGCGATTTCCCTGCTTGCCGAAACTATCGGCGACGCTGCGGACGATCCCGGCATGGTGAAGTATTTTGCGGGCCGCATTTCCAAGGAATCCGAACGATTGACGGAATTGGTGCATCGCTTGATCGACTTGCAGAAGGCGCAAAGCACGGCTGCGGTGCTGAACGCGGAACGGCTTTCCGTGCTTGCGTTGGTACGCGAGGCGATCGTCGAAAACCAAGTGAAGGCCGAATCGAAGCATATCAATCTGGTGCTTTCGCTGAATGGCAAGCAGAAGCTGGTGCACGTCGAGGGTGCCGAAAACGCTGTTGACCGGGATGACGTGTTCATCAACGCCGACCATGAAACCATCAAAACCGCGGTGAAGAACTTGGTGGAGAACGCCATCAACTATTCTCCGGAACACACCACCGTCGCAGTCGGCATCGGCAGTGGCGATGACGAGGTTGCGATTCGTGTCGTCGATCAGGGCATTGGCATTCCGGAATCCTCGCTGGATCGTATTTTCGAGCGATTCTACCGTGTCGATCCCGCGCGCTCCCGCGAAACAGGGGGTACAGGATTGGGCTTGGCCATCACCAAGCATTGCGTGCAGGATTGCGGAGGCGCTATCGCCGTGTGGTCGCGTGAGGGGGAGGGATCGACCTTCACCATCACCTTGCCCCAGGCGAAATCGGAGCAAGACGAGGAATCTGCGAAATCTGAAACCGCGGAAATTAGTGAATCAGAGCAGCTTCCAATCGAATAATTCAAGCAAAACGAATAATTCAAGCAAATAACCAAATCAATCAACGTTCCAATCAACAAGAGCACACAGAGGAGAAGCACCAATGACGCGCATTCTGATCGTCGAGGACGAGGAATCGTATCGAGAGCCGCTGGTCTACCAGCTCACCCGCGAAGGCTACGACGTGTCCGCCGCGGCCACCGGCGAGGAAGGGCTGGAACTGTTCACCAAAGGCGGCATCGATCTGGTGCTGCTCGATCTGATGCTGCCCGGGCTTGACGGCACTGCACTATGCCGCAGAATTCGTGAGCAAAGCCGTGTGCCGATCATCATGCTCACTGCGAAAAGCGCGGAAATCGACAAGGTGGTCGGTTTGGAAATCGGCGCGGACGACTACATCACCAAGCCGTACTCATTCCGCGAGCTGCTGGCGCGGGTGCGTGCGGTGCTGCGACGCAACCAGATGGTGGCCGACGCGACGGAATCCTCCGATGACGATATTCCGCTGATCTGCGGCGACATTTCCATGAAGATCGGCCAGCATGAGGTGATGGTGCGCGGAGAGAACGTGTTCTTCCCGCTGAAGGAATTCGAGCTTCTCGAATATCTCATGCAGAACAAGGGCCGTGTGATGACCCGCCACCAGCTGATCGACCGCATTTGGGGGTCCGATTACGTTGGCGACACCAAAACGTTGGATGTGCACGTCAAGCGTGTCCGCTCCAAAATCGAGGAGGATCCGGCGCATCCGAAATATCTGACCACCGTGCGCGGTTTGGGATACAAAATCGACGTTCCTGCGGAATAAAGCGGAAATATCGCGATAGCTGGAAATATATAAGATAAAATATTGCGATTCCAGTAATCATCGTAATTTACCGAATAATTGATTATCGATTGATAACTGAATATAAGACCGTGGTATCACGGTAGTCGCCGAAGATCGGTGAATGGAAATGACGAAAACGTCCGAAGTGTCGTAGAGTGTTCATCTTCCGTTCACCGATTTTGGTTTTGCGGGACCCAAACCACCAATAGGCTTGACAGTGTCATGAAGAACGATGGCGACAACAGCATATGAAATGTCAGAAACATACGCCATCAGAATGTTGACAGAGGGAAAAGAATAATGCGTAATTCCATTCTCGTACGCTCCATTGCAGCTGTGTCCGGCATTGTGATGCTGGCTTCCGTCGCGGCTTGCGGCGACAACACTGCTTCCAACACTGATTCTTCGGCTAGCACCGACACCAAGACCACCGAAGCCGTGTCCGGCAACTTCTCCGGCGCTGGCGCTTCCTCCCAGCAGGCTGCTGTGGAAGCTTGGATCGCCGGCTTCCAGGGCACCAACCCGGATGCCAAGGTCGCTTACAACCCGTCTGGTTCCGGCGCTGGCGTTTCCACCTTCCTGACCGGCGCCACCGCATGGGCCGGCTCCGATGCCTCCCTGTCCGATGACGAGGTCGAGCAGTCCAAGAGCGTGTGCGCTTCCGGCAACGCCTTCGACATCCCGGTCTACGTCTCCCCGATCGCCGTGGTCTTCAACCTCAACGGCATTTCCGGCAAGGGCAAGACCCTGAACATGGACGCCGACACCATCGCCAAGATCTTCGACGGCAAGATCACCAAGTGGAACGATGACGCCATCAAGCAGCAGAACCCGAAGGTCGACCTGCCTGATCTCGACATCACCGTGGTGCACCGCTCCGACAAGTCCGGTACCACCAAGAACTTCCTGAGCTACGTCAAGGATGCTGCTGGCGACGCTTGGAGCTACGAGCTCGGCGAGAACTGGCCGAACGAGGTTGGTCAGGGCGCTAAGGGTACCTCCGGCGTGATCTCCACCGTGCAGCAGGCTGACGGCACCATCGGCTACGCCGATGCTTCCCAGGCTGGCGAGCTCGGCACCGTTGCAGTGAAGGTCGGCGACGATTACGTGCCGTTCTCCGCTGAAGCCGCTGCCAAGGTTGTGGACGCTTCCCCGCTCGACGAATCCGCCACTGGCGACAACCGCGTGGTCGTCAAGCTCGACCACAACACCACCGAGGCTGGCGCCTACCCGATCGTGCTTGTCTCCTACGACATCGCCTGCCCGGCATACAAGGATGCCGACACCGCCAAGTTCGTCAAGTCCTGGCTCACCTACGTGGTCAGCGACGAAGGCCAGCAGACCGCTGCCTCCGCAGCAGGCTCCGCTCCGCTGTCCGACACCATGCGCCAGAAGGTCCTCAAGTCCATCGACGCCATCGAAACCAAGTGAGCTTTGATACAGTAAGCGATAAGCTCTCGGTGAACGGCAACTGACCGTCTGTTTCAGGCCGCAGCCGCAACATGAAAGCGGGTGCGGCCTGAAACGGTACTTGTAGGTGAAACGGAAAACGTAACCATCGAACGTCATCATGACGCAAGTCATCGCAAGTCATCGAACGTCATCGTAGACCTGTTCAAGTAATCGCAAGTTAAGGAGAACCCGTGAGTTCGCAAAGCAAAACGGCACAGCAGCCGGTGAGCGGCAAAAACGCGGACAAGGTGTTCAAGGGCGTGGCCTACGCCTGCGGCATCCTGATCCTCGTGGTGCTCGCCGCCGTCGCGCTGTTCCTGCTGTTCCGCGCATGGCCGTTGATCGGCGGCGATCAGCAGGCCAATAGCGAAACCATCAGCAACTTCACCGGCGGCAAGGCCTCCAGCTTCTGGGGCTACGTCGGACCGCTGCTGTTCGGCACCGTGCTGATCTCCGCGCTGGCACTGTTGATTTCCTTCTTCGTGTCGGTCGGCATCGCACTGTTCATCTCGCACTATGCGCCGAAGAAGCTCGCTACCGCCTTGAGCTATGTGGTCGATCTGCTTGCCGCAATCCCGTCCGTTATCTACGGTCTGTGGGGCGGCCTGGTGCTGGTGCCCGCCATCTACCCGTTCTGGAATTGGGTGGCCAAGTATCTTGGCTGGATTCCGCTGTTCGCAGGTCCTGCCGCCAATCCTTCCCGTACCGTCGCCACCGTGGCTGTGGTACTTGCAGTCATGATTCTGCCGATCATCACCTCCATGTCCCGTGATATCTTCCTGCAGACCCCGCGCCTTCAGGAAGAGGCAGCGCTCGCCTTGGGCGCCACTCGTTGGGAAATGGTCAAGCTTGCGGTGCTGCCGTTCGGCAAGTCCGGTGTGGTGTCTGCTTCGATGTTGGGCTTGGGTCGTGCCCTTGGCGAAACCATGGCCGTGCTCATGATCCTGTCTCCGGGCCTCAACTACTCCATCAAGCTGCTGCAGGCCTCGCAGAATCAGACGATCGCAGCCAACATCGCCGCGCAGTATCCTGAAGCCAACGATCTCGGCGTGTCCGTGCTGATCGGCACCGGCCTGGTGCTGTTCCTCATTACTTTCGTGGTGAATTTCATCGCCCGTAAGCTTACCGAGAAAGCGAGTGCGTGATGACCGCAGTGAATAACAACGCTTCTCCGATGGACGGTGCCCCCGTCATCGATTTCGACAAGTTCAAGCCGACGCGTTCCTTTACCGCTGCACGTAAGCGCAAGGACCTCGCGATGCGCGTGCTGATTGCGCTTGCATTCATTGTGGCGCTGATTCCGCTGTTCTCGGTGCTGCTCACCACCATCGTCAACGGTGTCAAGAGGCTGAACCTCAACTTCCTGAGCTATAACATGACCGGTGTGGTCGGCGGCAATCCGACGCCGTCCGGTGGCTACGGCGGTATTCAGCACGCCATCATCGGTACGCTGGAAATCACGTTCGGCGCCATGATCATCTCCATTCCGATCGGTCTGATGTGCGCCGTGTACTTGGTGGAATATTCCAATCGCGGCAAGCTGGCTCGCGTCATCACCCTGCTGGTCGACGTGATGAGCGGTATTCCGTCCATCGTCGCAGGTTTGTTCGCATTCTCGATGTTCACGATTCTGATTGGACCTGGCACCATCAACGGTTTCGAAGGTTCCGTGGCACTGTCGCTGCTGATGCTGCCGACCGTGGTCAAGTCTTCTGAAGAAATGTTGAAGATCGTGCCTCATGATTTGCGTGAAGCGTCGTATGCTTTGGGTGTTACCAAGCAGCGCACGATTACGAAGATTGTGTTGCGTACCGCTTTGCCGGGCATTGTTTCGGGTGCGATTCTCGCCGTCGCCCGTGTGATTGGTGAGACCGCTCCGTTGCTGATGACCGCAGGCTACATCGCCTCCACGAACGTCAACCTCTTCTCCGGCCAGATGACCACCCTTCCGGTGTACGTCTACCAGGAGTACTCCAAGCTCAACGCGAATTGCCCGGCTTCCGCCGACGCTTCCTGCGTGACCACCATCCCGATGGAACGCGCATGGGCCGCGGCTCTCGTGCTGATCCTCATCGTGCTTATCCTCAACCTTATCGGTCGACTCGTGGCGAAGGTCTTCGCCGTCAAGTCGGAACGATGAGCGGTAGTCTTACATACAGAAACAACATATAAGGAACCAAAATGGGACAACGTATTGATGTCAATCATCTGAACATCTACTACGGCGACTTCCTGGCCGTTGAAGATGTGAACATCAACATCGAAGCCAACAAGGTCACCGCTTTCATCGGACCTTCCGGCTGTGGCAAGTCCACGGTGCTGCGCACGCTCGACCGCATGCACGAGATCATTCCGGGCGCTCACTGCGAAGGCGAGGTGTTGCTGGAAGGCAAGAACCTGTACGACAAGGACATCGACCCGGTTGCCGTGCGTCGCGATGTCGGCATGGTGTTCCAGCGTGCGAACCCGTTCCCGACCATGTCCATCCGCGAGAATGTGCTCGCTGGCGTGAGGCTCAACAACCGCAAGATCTCGAAGTCCGATGCGGACGATCTGGTCGAATGGGCTCTGCGTGGCGCCAACCTGTGGAACGAAGTCAAGGATCGTCTTGACAATCCTGGCATTGGTCTTTCCGGTGGTCAGCAGCAGCGTCTGTGCATCGCCCGCGCTGTGGCCGTGCACCCGCAGGTGCTGCTGATGGACGAGCCGTGCTCCGCTCTTGACCCGATTTCGACGCTGGCTGTCGAGGATCTGATCAACGAGCTGAAGAACGACTACACCATCGTGATCGTGACGCACAACATGCAGCAGGCCGCCCGTATCGCCGACTACACCGCGTTCTTCAACCTGAAGGCAGTCGGCCAGCCGGGTCACCTCGAGTACTTCACCGACACGACCACCATGTTCAACAACCCCCAGAACGAAGAAGCCGAGCGCTACGTATCGGGACGCTTTGGCTGATCGGCAAAGCCGATCCGCCAAAGCGTAGCGTTGGCCCAGTGGGTCAACGCAAGCGAGCTTTAGCGAGCCAGCAAATTATGTTTCGCTTTGCGAAGCTCCTTAATTGCACGCGGCTGATCGGCAAATCATCTCTTACTCCCGCTTGCGGGGGATTGTCGCACGGATGCGCGGTCGAAAGTGGTTGCTTCGCTAACCATTTCGATCCCATTCGTGGCGGCCGTTCCCCTGGGCGGGAGTTTTTTGTATGTGGTGTCTGATTGTGACACGCTCTATTGATAATGATTCTCAATTAGGTTATGATGGTGTTATATCACGTTAGAGAGGATTTATCATGCACCGTATTGCGAGAATTGCGATTGCTGCACTTGCTTCTGTAGGAATGCTTGCGTCGGTTGCTGCGTGTGGAAGCGGCCGATCGTCGTCCGAAAAAAACGGAACCATCGAAGTGGTCGCTTCCGTGAATCAGTGGGGTACCGTGGCGAAAACCTTGGGCGGTGGCAACGTCAACGTAACCAGCATCATCAATTCCACCAATGTGGATGCGCATGATTACGAGCCAACGACGTCGGATATCGCCAAACTGCAGAAAGCGCAAGTCATCATCGTCAATGGAGCCGGCTACGACGCATGGGCGGTCAAAGCGGCGCAATCCGCCAACGCAACCATCGTCAATGCCGCTGCAGTCGGCGGGGTGAATGACGGCGAAAATCCGCATGTTTGGTTCTCCGCCGATGTGCGCAAGGCAGTGGCACAGGCGATCACCGAAGCGTACGAACAGGCCGACGCCGCGAAAAAGAGTGATTTCGACAAGCTGCACGATCAGTGGAAATCTGAAGAAAACAACGTCGAAAGCAAAATCGCCGAAGTGAAACAGAAATCGGACGGATTGGCGTACGCGGCAACGGAATCCGTGGCAAGCTATCTGGCGGAAGACATGGGTTTGACCGACGCAACGCCAAGCGGGTACGCGCGAGCCACAGCGAACGAAAGCGAGCCGACGCCAACGGATATCAGGCAGTTCGCCGACGCATTGAAATCAGGTGAAATCAAACTGTTGATCGTCAATACGCAGGAGGAAAGCGAGCTGACGGGCAAAATCACGAATGCCGCGAAATCCGCAAACGTGCCCATGGTTGAACTGACCGAACAGATGCCGGAACAATACGATTCCTTGACGGCCTGGATGGAAAGTCTGGTTGACGCCTTCTCGCAAGCCATCGCATAAGACGGTTCACTAAAAAGCAGTACGAAAACAAGCGATACAACAATAGGGGCGACTCCGCAGTGAGAGCGGAATCGCCCCTATTTCATTTGCCGAATTTAAATTTATTTACTGAACCAGTAATTTCGGCTGGTGGTCAGGTTGAACCTGACGTTCAGAACTACAGGATCGCGGTGATGATGAAGTCCAGAATGAACAGCAGCGACACAACCCAGATCACCGGGTGCACTTCCTTGGCCTTGCCCTTGCAGGTCTTGATCAGGCAGTAGGTGATGAAGCCGCCGGCGATGCCGTAGGAGATGGAGTAGCTGAACGCCATGAATACGGAAGCGAAGAACGCCGGCACGGCCTCGGAGATATCGCCCCAGTCGATTTCCTTCAGTGAGGACGCCATCATGCAGCCCACCACCACGAGCACGCCTGCGGTTGCGGCGGACGGAATGGCGGAGATGACCGGGGAGAGGAAGGCGGACAGGGCGAAGCAGATGGCCACGACCACGGAGGTCAGGCCGGTGCGGCCGCCAGCGGCGATACCTGCGGAGGATTCCACATACGTGGTGGTGTTGGAGGTGCCGCAGATGGCGCCGATGGAAGTTGCGATCGAATCGGCGAACAGGGCCTTGTCCATCTTGGAGGAGAAGCCGGAACCGTTTTCGAGGGCTTCCTCGTCTTCCGCGGAGAAGATGCCGGTGCGGCGGCCGGTGCCGATGAACGTGCCGATGGTGTCGAAGGTGTCGGACATGGAGAATGCGAAGATCGTCAGCAGAATGATCGGCAGCTTCGACATGTCGGAGAACAGCGATGGGAAGCCTTCAGCGCTGAAGATAGCGCCAAAGGTCTGCGGCAGCTGGGCGAAAGTGTCGCCGATGGAGATGGAGTTGGCCATGGTGGTCTGACCCATCGGAATGCCGGCGATGGCGGTGACCGCGATGGCGATCAGCATGCCGCCGCGCACCTTGAGCACGGTGAGGATGATGGCGAGGAACAGGCCGATGATGAACAGCCAGATGGTCGGATTATTCATGACGGCCAGACCTGGGGTGGCCTGCACGGTGTCGCCGTTCTTGGCGTCGGCCTTGGTGGTGAAGGTGAAGAAGCCGACGTTCAGGAAGCCGACGTAGGCCACGAACAGGCCGATGCCGCCGCCGATGGCGTTCTGCAGCACTTCCGGAATGGCTTGGATGATGATCTTACGAATCTTGGTGACGGTGATGAGGATGTTGATCAGGCCGCACAGGAACACCATGCACATGGTCTGCTGCCAGCTGAAGCCGAGGCCGAAGCACACGGTGTAGGTGAAGAACGCGTTGAGGCCCATGCCGGCGGCCTGGGCGTACGGCACGTTGGCGAACAGGCCCATGACCAGGGTGCCGATGATGGCCGCGATGATGGTGGCCAGGAACACGCCGCCCCACGGCATACCGGTCGAAGACAGGATCTGCGGGTTGACGATGATGATGTACGACATTGCGAAGAACGTGGTCAGACCGGCCATGACCTCAGTGGACACGGTGGTGCCGTTCTCCTTAAGATGGAAGAACTTTTCCATTTTTCCCTATCTCTATTTCTCTTGGGTTGGTAGGAACGTTCCGACTATTGCGCGGCGCGTTCCGGCGAGAATTGCGACTCGCCTTATGGAATCATAGGATTCCGAACAAGGCTTAACCGTAGCACTTAAGCAAGTCATGATGATTTCGTGAAGCGCGACACGCCCGGATCTTCGCAAGTCCAAGCATGGCCGTAGGTTATTCATCTGTAAACCACAGACCGTTGGTTGGAGTGCGCAAGTGCTCATGAAGTTTGGTTCGCCAAGCCAGCGCAGGTTGAAGAACATACGCCCACCAAGGGCTTTCCGCTTAGCGGTCGAATGTT
>OFRY01001309.1_pt1 | contig 11190 bp, 8 predicted proteins | sample 1543171 | NCBI WGS metagenome assembly OFRY01 (sample SAMN04209240, study PRJEB22552) | human gut metagenome | biome: gut; material: feces | host: Homo sapiens | place: USA: Oklahoma | reverse complement strand
AACAACGGTTGCGCGCCACCATTACCAAAACCAAGGATGCCGACTTCAATACCAAGAAAATCCGCATTCTTGCCGAATTCACGTTGCTACGCGAAATCTGCTGCGATCCGAGACTCGTCTATGCGGATGCGAAAAACGCTTCCGCCAAACTTGACGCCATTTGCGAACTCGTATCCACGTGCATGGACGAAGGCAAGAAAGTGCTTGTATTCTCGCAGTTCACTTCATTCCTTGACCTGATTGGTACACGTTTGGCTGAACAGGGCGTGGACTTCTACACCATCACCGGCGAGACACCGAAGAAACGCCGTGTGGAACTGGTGGACGAATTCAACGGCAACGATGTTCCCGTATTTCTCATCTCGCTCAAGGCGGGCAACACGGGACTGAACCTTGTGGGCGCATCCGTAGTGGTGCACGCCGACCCGTGGTGGAACGCGGCCGCGCAGAACCAGGCCACCGATCGTGCGCACCGCATCGGACAGACGCAGGATGTGAACGTGTACCAGATCGTAGCCAAAGACACCATTGAGGAACGCATCCTCAAACTGCAGGAGAAGAAAAGTGAGCTTGCCCAACAGTTCACCGACGGCACCGCATCTGGAGGCGTCGGCACACTCAGCAAAGACGACTTGCTCGACCTGCTGGCATAACAATCAACGTACCTGCCGCTTGCTTGAACGCACACGATACGAAAGCAACAGGTAAAGCGCACACTGCGGCAACACACCATGAGGCGACGTTCATGCCATAGGCAAAAGGCATATGAGGCTAAGATCATGGTTTCCGGATTAAAGATTGATGCCTGCTGATAATAGACGCCAGTGAGACGCGGTTTGCATATTTCCGACGATAGGCGTATATATAATCGTGCAAGTTTCAGGGAAGGTGAAAATCCTTACTGGCGGTAACGGTACGACTGACGTTCATAACGGTTCCATGCCGAAGCCCGCGACCCGCGAAAGCGGCTGATCCGGTGAGAATCCGGAGCCAACGGTCAAAGTCCGGATGGAAGAAACGGGGCTCAACATGAGTGTATCCTCACCAAACAATACCCAAAACAACGACGCCGAAATCGCAAGCGAAAGCATGATGCGCCCCGACAACGCGCATTCCACAGGCGTGGCCGACTCTGGACGCTGGTCCACCAAACGCATCGCCATGTATGCGCTGTTCGTGGCGCTGTCGATGGCCGTCAGCTTTGTGGAATTTCCCATTGTGCCAGGCGTTGAATGGCTGAAATATGATCCATCCGGCATTGTCAGCCTGGTGGCAGGTTTCGCCTACGGGCCAGCGGCGGCGGTAATCGTCAGCGTGCTTGGTTTCCTGCCGCACCTGTTTACCAACCCATGGGGCACGCTTATGGCCGTGCTCGTGGCTTTGGCATTATCCGTGCCGGCAGCACTGATCTATCGCAGGAACAAGACCCGCAAAGGCGCGGTCATCGGCATCATCGTCGGTGCGATCGCAGCCTTGGCGATGGCGATTGTGGGCAATATAATCGTCACACCGTTCTACGCGCACATGACCACCGCACAGGTCGTGGCATTGATCGTGCCGGCGCTTCTGCCGTTCAACGCGTTGAAATTCACCATCCATGGCGTGGTCACCTTCCTGATCTACAAGCCGATCTCCAACCTGTTGAACCGCTGAGCCTCGTTCACCATATCGATTCCGCATATTGATGAATAGGAAGGAACCTTTCGACGTATGGAAGGTTCCTTCCGTTTATGAAAGACGATTCCATGAACCCTGACAGCGACACGAACACCATTGCGGTCGAATTACGTGATATTCGTTTCACATATGACTCCGGCGCGACCTGGGCGCTCGACGGCGTGAACCTGACCATCCGCCAAGGCGAACGTGTATGCTTGGCAGGACCAAACGGATCGGGCAAATCCACACTTTCACGCATCATCGCAGGACTTGCCGCACCCGATGCCGGACATGCCACGCTGTTGGGAAACAACGTATTCGATGACGCCGGCGCGCACGCTGATGCTTACCGCAGCGCCCGGCATGGTATCGGGGCGGTTTTCCAACATCCGGAAGATCAGATCGTCACCACCATCACCGAGGATGATGTTGCCTTCGGTCCGGAAAACCTCGCCATTGCGCATGATGATATCGATATGCGCATCGCCATGTCACTTGACGCAGTCGACATGAGCGGACAACGAGAAGCCGATCCCACGCGAATGAGCGGAGGCCAACAGCAGCGCGTCGCCATCGCCGGCATGCTTGCCATGAGTCCCGAAATCCTCGTGCTCGACGAGCCTACCGCCATGCTCGATCCGCAAGGCCGTGCCGACATCATGCATATTCTTGACGAATTGCAGCAGCACGGCACAACCATCATTCTCGTCACCCACCATCGTGACGAATTCGTCAATGCCGACCGCATCATTCGCCTGGATAACGGGCGTATCGTGCAAAGCGCTCGCGGTAATACTGCAAGTATTCCGGAAATGGACGAATCAGACACAGCGCAAGAAGACAACCCAATTGCCAAATCCAATATTGCAAATGGTGCATCGAAGCCAACATCAGCTGTACCAATCATTGAAATCCGTAATCTGATATACCAATATCCAAACAGTAGCAAGCCTGTGCTCGATAAGCTTTCCATAACCATCAATAAGGGTGAAACCGTGGCCATCACAGGGCATAACGGTGCAGGCAAAACCACCCTCGCGCGTCTTCTCTGCGCGCTGGAACAGCCGCAATCCGGCAACATTACCATCAATACCATTCCCGTCGCACGTCAACGCGCCAACGGCAATATGCAGTCGCTCAAGCGTGCGGACCGCGAGAAACTGCGCGCCACCGTCGGCTACGTCATGCAACATCCCGAACGTCAGCTTTTCGCTGAAACCGTAGCCGAGGATATCGCCTACGGACCACGCAACCAACATCTTGACGAAACGCAGGTATCCGAACGCGTCAATCAAGCCATGACGTTGCTGCATATCGAACATCTTGCCGATCGTTCGCCATTCAATCTTTCCGGCGGACAACAACGACTTGCCGCCATAGCGGGCATCATCGCATGCCAACCGCAGATCCTTATTATGGACGAGCCGACCGCAGGACTTGACGAGGCAGCCACAACCTGCGTGCACAATCTCATCCAAACCCTCCACGCACAAGGCATCACCATACTCATCATTTCCCATTCGCAAACGGAAATCGACGTGCTCGCCGATCGGGTGATCGCGCTTGATCGCAGGCAAAACGGTAATGACGTCACTCGAGATATCGGAACCAATGTCACTTCCGAAACGGCAGGTTCGAAGAATCTGCACACGTTTGGCTCCGGACATGCAAAGGGAGACGTCCGTGAAAACCGCAGTTTTATGGAACGGCTTGACCCGCGCGTGAAGATGGTGGGCGCGTTGGCGGTCATGTTCTCCGCATTCGCCATCCGCTCTTTCTGGCAGCTGCTCGTGGCCGCACTGTTGACCGGCATGATCGTTGCGACATCAGGCATCGGCGTGAAACAACTGTTCAAATCGATTCGCGTATTTCTTGCATTGTTCGTGTTCTGCGGACTGCTCAATGTGTTCTTCGTACGATCCGGCAATGTTCTTGCGAACATCGGACCGATTCCAATCACCGACGACGGTGTGCGTATCGCTATACTGTACGCCTGCAGATTCGTTGCGGTCATTATCGTCGGAGCGGTATTCCTTGCCACGACCACTCCCACGGCCATTACCGACGCATTCGAAGCGTTGCTCAAACCTTTCGCAAAAATCGGCATGCATGCACAGGAGATTGCGTTGGTGATGAGCCTCGCATTGCGGTTCCTGCCCACGTTAGGAAGCGAAGCGAAAGCCATTGTGGATGCGCAATCAGCCCGAGGAGGCAGCATTGAAACGGGAACATTCGTACAACGGACCAAAGCGATGACCGCCATTATCATTCCGGTGTTCGCAGGGGCGATACGCCATGCCGACAATCTCAGTCTCGCACTCGACGCGCGATGCTATGAAGAGGGTATCGCACGCACACATTGGCGCGTGATGAGCATCGCCAAACGAGACATTGCCGCGGGCGGTGTGGTTGTGGCATATGTGGCTGCGTTGGTTCTGATCGCTGGACTAAACTGAAGGCAGTCGGCGGATTTTACCGTCCTCACGCTACTCTTGAGCAAGCATCATAGATAGGAATGGAACAAGTTATGGCATTAACCAAGAAGCAGGTCAAGCAGCTGCGTGGCCTGGCTACCAAGCTCAACCCGCTCATCCAGGTTGGCAAGAACGATTTGAGCGAAACCGCTATCAAGCAGGCGGACGAGACCATTGAAAAGCGTGAGCTTATCAAATGCTCCGTGCTCGACGGATCCGGACTGACTGCCAAGGAAGCGGGCGAGGGGCTGGCCGAAGAACTGAACGCGGAACTCGTACAGGTTATCGGCAACCGTTTCGTGCTCTATCGCCGCTCCCATCGCGATGATGTGGAGCATATTCGTCTCGTACGCGAATAAAGCGGGAAACTGACGCGACCAAACATAACAGGGCGGGTGCTTTCTGAAAACCAATCAGAAGACACCCGCCCTATTGCAATGAAAATAAACAATCGAAAGTCAGGAAACCCCATGAAGGAGTGCTATCAGCGCGCCTGATTCCATTCGGGCTTCCATGTGTACTGCATGTCGTACGCGCTGGCCCAGAACATGTATTCGTTCTCCACGCCGGTCACGAAAATGTCGATCAGCTCGCGCTTGCGCTCCTCGCTCGCGTCGGCCACCAGTTTCTCGATATGATCGAGCAGCCACACGGAATCCTGCCAGAACTCGTCGGTCTTATACATGTCGACCCAGCTCTTGTACGGATTGTTGTCGAGCGTGTCCGCGAACTCGGCGGCAAGACGATAACCATAATCCGCATACACCCAGGCGCACGGCAGCACGGCCACAAGAATGTCGAGAATATCCTTGCCATAGGCGATGGAAAGGATATTCGACGTGTAGGCACGCGCGAAGGCCGACTGGCGCACATTGTTCATCTGCTCTTCGGTGATGCCATAGCTGGCCAAGTAGGAGCGGTGTACTTCGGTCTCGACCTGCAGGGCGCCGTTCTGCACCTTGAGCATGAACGCCATGATTTCAGGGTCGGTGGCCTTGGCTAATCCCAAAGCGTGCACTCTGGCGTAATCGTTCACATAACGAAAATCCTGCAGCAGATAGAAGGCGAAACGCTCGCGTTGCAGTGTGCCTTCGCCAAGCTCGCGGATGAACGGCTGCTGGTAGCCTTCCTCCCAAACCAGGTCAGCAGCCTTGCGCATGCGCTGCGCGAACGGAGGAAGATTGTTGCGTTGGATGCCTTTGGCGGCGTCGAACTCATAATCGAAATTGGTTGTTGATGTCACAGCAGTCATTAGACATGCCTCCCTACGCTGGTATTAACCATCAGGTTCAAAGGGTTCAGGCCTCACTTGGCCTATCTCAACCCGACAAACACGGGTTCCCCTGCATTACGCCGTACATTATGACAAAGCCGTCCGAAATGTGCAAGAGCCTGTCCGCCGAATAGAATCGTGCCGCATGATGCGAACACAGGCGATGTTCGGTTGAGGGCGAGTGCAAGAATAGAACGTATGACTGAAAAGCAAGTTGCGAAGAACACCATCGAAAAGCTGGCTATCGTCGTGGTGACATACAAGCGTCAGCAGCTGCTCGCCACCCTGTTCGAATCCATCGAAAAACTCACTGTGGCGCCATGGCGTATCATCGTCGTGGACAACGAGCACAGCGAGGCGACCCAAGGCATGGTCGACGATTTCCGTGAAGCGGTCACCGCGCAGTGGGGCAATACCATCGCCGACCAGTCGGGCAACGAAAGTCGCGTGGTGTATGCGCCTCAATCCGACAACCTCGGCGGCGCAGGCGGATTCTCCGCAGGTGTGAAGAAGGCATATGAGCTGGGATCCGAATGGTTCTGGGTGATGGACGACGATGTGGCCGTGCTGCCGGACGCCATTGCCAAGCTGTCCAAGTGGACCGACAAGCACGAGGTGATTCAGGGATCCCGATTCGATTACGATGGCGGCCCGTTCTACTGGCAGTACGACTTCATTGTGCCGCTGGGCATTCCGAACCCGATTGCGCCCGCCGCATTTGGTCCGGCCGGGTATCGAGTGATGGACACGCTGTGCTTCGAAGGCGGCCTGTTCAACCGCCGTGTGGTTACGGAAATCGGTCTGCCGGACCCGCGCTTCTTCATCTACTGGGATGACACGATGTATGGCTACCGCGCCAGCAAGGTCACCAACCCGATTGTGGTGCCCGACGTGATCCTGCGCCGTACGCGCGAAATCGGCAATTGGGATATCGCCGGCGTGCGCCAGCTCAACTCCACCTCTGACATGAACCGTTACCACATCATGCGTAACCGAGGCTATATGGCGCGCTATTTCATGGCGTTCGGCGATTACCGTCCGCTGATGTTCGGTTTGGGTACGCTGCTGACCGCCGCCAAGGAAGTCATCCGCCTGGTGATGGTGGACCGAGAGCATGTGAAGACCGGCTTGGTGCAGATTGTCAAGGGTTGGTGGGATTCGCGCAAGCTGCTGCATGATCCGGATTGGAAGCCGATGCCGCCGCTCAAGTGATGCGGTTGCGCCGTCTTCAGACGGTCATCTTCTTACGATTCGCCCCGTGCCGATGCGTTGAGTTGACATGGGGCGAATCGTTTGCAGAAAAAAAGTTGCAGAATAAATCATTTCATTGCGAAAAATTATGCAATCGTATTCACCATTTATGCTTTTTCGGCGCGTTTTGGGGCATGGGGCGAGTTACTATGGCGCTTACCGGTTCGATAACACCCACTATGTACCTTGATAGGAGAGGTCGAAGATGATTGAAACTGCACAGGCGTTTGGCGTTGACATTGGAGGCTCCGGCATTAAGGCAGCCCCGGTTAACCTCGAAAAGGGCGAGTTTGCCGAACCGCGTCTGAAGATCCTTACCCCGGAAGTTTCCACTCCGAAGGCCGTCGGTGAAATCGTTCGCCAGCAGCTCGAGCATTTCGAGGTTCCCGAATCCGCTCCGGTCGGCATCGCTTTCCCGGCGCCGATCCACGTGGGCGAGAAGCTCGGCTACATGGCCAACCTAGACCAGTCTTGGGTCGGCGTAGACGTCACAGAAGTGTTCTCCGAAGCCTGCGGACGTCCAGTCACCGTGGTGAACGACGCTGACGCGGCAGGCCTTGCCGAGCAGCAGTTCGGCGCGGCCAAGGGCCAGGATGGTCTGGTCGTGGCAACCACGCTGGGTACCGGTATCGGCACGGCGCTGATTTTCAACGGCGAACTCATCCCGAACACCGAGCTTGGCCACCTGGAACTGCTCAAAGGCAAGGGCGACGCCGAAAAGTACGCGGCATCCTCTATCCGTGAAAAGCTTGATATGGGCTACAAGAAGTGGGCCAAGCGACTGACCAAGTACTATTCCCTGATGGAGTTCTACTTGGATCCGCAGCTGTTCGTCGTCGGCGGCGGCGTGTCTCGTGTGTCTGAGAAGTTCCTGCCGTACATCGACATCAAGACCCCGATCGTTGCAGCCAAGTTGCACAATGAGGCTGGCATCATCGGTGCCGCGTACTACGCAAGCACCAAGCAGAAGTGATGCCGTGAACCATTAAGGTTCCCAACCTTCGTATAAGCGAGAGCCGTCCGATTTCATCGTCGGATGGCTCTCGCTTATTCCGTCAACATTTGCGCAGCGAAGGCATGCCATCTTGCCTGACGCAGCAACTTGCGCAACCCAAGGAGTATGGTGGAGACCATGCGTTTTTCCTCCAGAGTCGATATCAGCGAGCCCAATTTCATCGCCAAAGCGGAAGCGGAAGCCAAAACAAACGGCATCACGCTCGGCAAACTCAACGACTCCAATCCAACCAAGCATGCGCTCGCGCCGGAACTTCTGCCAGACATATATGGCGCTGAGCCACGCGGCCAACGGTATGCGCGCGAAGCGCTGGCCGCATTCCTTCAAGGGCGAGGCAATGATGTTGACGTCGAAGACCTGTACATACTGAGCTCAACGTCCGAAGCGTACTCATGGCTGATCAAACTCTTGTGCGACGCCGGCGATGCCGTGCTCGCGCCGAAACCCGGCTATCCGCTCATCGAATCGATCGCACGACTCGAATGTGTCGACATGATCGAATACCAGCAGCGATTCGACGGATCTTGGTACATCGATGTGGCCGAACTGCGCGAAGCACTTGAAAGTGAAGAAGGCGAATGTATCCGCGCACTGGTACTCATTAACCCCAATAATCCGACTGGTTCATATGTCAAACCGTCGGAACGTGAAGCCATCGTGCGGCTTTGCCACGACCATGAGGTGGCCATCATCGCCGACGAGGTGTTCTACGACTACGATCTGGAACCATTTGACGGCAACGCGCGTCTTGCGGGAGAGAAGGGTGCATTGACCTTCGCGTTGGACGGGTTTTCAAAAACGTTGGCTGCGCCGCACGCCAAAGTCGGTTGGATCCAAGTATCCGGCCCGGCAGGAGAGGTGGAAGAAGCCAAGCGCAGGCTCGACGTGATCGCCGACGACTATCTGCCGATGAGCGAAATCATCGCCAAGCAGATTCCCCTCATGCTGCAGGCAGCTCCAGCGCAGACTACGCGCGTAAAAAACCGCGTGCAAGCCAATCTCACCACATTGCATGCCATGCTGAACGCCGACAAAAACGGTATGGTCAGCGTATTGCGTGCCGAGGGTGGATGGAACGTGCTGTTGCGCGTGCCGAGCGTACTCGACGAGAACGAGCTGGTATTGGCCATGATCGAACGCCATGGAATTTCAGGCCAACCCGGCTACTTCTTTGATATGACTTCGAACGGCTATCTTGCGATTTCGCTGCTGCCGGAATCCGACGAATTTCGGCATAATGTGCAAGTGGTGCTTGACACCGTCAACACAATGATCGCTTGAATCGTGCCGCTGTGCCGCAATTAACGCCAATGACGGTACAGCGGCCAATACGAATCGATCGGAATATGAATCAGGCTTTGGAGGCCTCGTATTTGGCTTGGATGAGATCTGTGTAAAAGGCGACGGCCTCATGCGGGCCACCGTCGAACACCACCTGATGGTCGTCGACCACCAGTGTGCGGTCGATCGCATATTCCGCGCGTGTGATTAGTTCCGTGTCATGCGTGGCGAACACCACTTGCTTGCCGTAACTGAACAAGGCCTTCGCCACATGCGCGGACGCCACCTCATCCAAACCCTTAGTCGGCTCGTCGGCAACGATCGCTGCGGGAGAGAAGCTCAATGCGGAAGCAATCGCCAGCAGATGGCGCTTCTCGCTATCCAACGCGGAAGCAGACTCGCGCGCGACCGCAGCCAAATCGAAATGCGCAAACAGATTGCCGATAATCGCCTGACGTTCGCTTTCCGGCACCTTATGCTTCTTCAACGGCTCATCAATCGCCTCACGAATGGCATCCGCCTTGTAATAACTGTTCGGAATCTCCTCGCGGCGAACACGACCGATCATCGATTCGATACGTTTCAGATCACGCTTCACCGACGGATCGTATGCAACGCCATCCGCATCGATGCGCACCGAACCGGACGTTGCGGCCAACGCGCCATCCAACAACTGCAATAACGTGGTCTTACCGGAACCATTCAGCCCAATCACGGCCACACGCTTGCTTTTCGGAGTGATCGTCAACGACGTCGGCTTCAAACCGACATTGCCATCCTCATACGTATGGCCGGCCTGGTCAAGCGTGAACGTGACATCACGCGCCCCCTCGGGACGCTTGGATGAAAACAACGAATCGAAAAAACCCATGCTGCCCATTGTACGGGCGCGCCGAACCTGACGCATGCGAAACGGGGCCGGAAACCCAAACCCCCACAAGGAGTTCAGATTCCAGCCCCGTCAAGATTCGCGAACGCTTACGCGTCAGGCGAAATAGAATCCCGAGAAATCGTACTTGTACACGCGATAGATGTACGCGCTGTTCAACGTCATCTTGAACTGCGCCAACAGATCGCCATACTCGTTGTACTGGCCGAACAGGCCCTTCATGCCCGAATCGATGAGAATCTGTCCGTTGTCCAATTCCTGTGCGGAACTGACATACGGCGAATACGGCACGTCGAACGACGACACTTCCGTATACGTGCCGGCATTCTCGTTGACCAGATACTTGCGATACCGCGAATTTGCCGTATCGGACGACAATTCGGTCGAAATGCCGTCGATCACCGACCAGTCAAAATCAGGACGCGTCAACGAAGTGCCGAAATTGTTATCGAACATATACATGTAATACTGGCCGTCAGGCAGCGAATCATCGGCGACGTATGTGATGGAATGCTGTCCGCCGGTATCGGAAAAATCTCCGTCTTTCGTCAGGGAACTGCTGACCTCATCGGTGCCTGCCCACACGGACGGCTCGCCGATCATGTAGTCGACCGTCGGATCTGATTCCAGATCATCCACTTTGATGATGGTGGACGTTTCGCGTGCGGAGAATAACGCGGAACCATCATCCAACAGTTGGATGGTGTTGCAATGCAGCCAATCCCAACGATTCTGGGCGCTCGAATCCGACTCGTCGGTTCCCGCATGCGTGGTGGAGGCCTTATAGTCGGCGAACAGTTCGCCGAAATCCACCAAGCGGGTCACACTGCCGGTGGAAGTGTTGAGCTTGATGACCTGATCTTGCACGGCATTGTCGTCGCGGCCCATTTCGGTGGCCAACAGCACGATGTCTCCATTGGCGTCCATCGCGTAATCGTGGTGCAGAATATAGTCGGATCCAAGATCATAGATCTTCTCCAACTTGCCGAGACGGTTCATCGCCGCCATGTGGTGCGTGGAAGCGGAGAACCACATGAGCCCGTCATCGTCGAACAGCAGACGATGCGAACGATAGTAGAGCACGGGAATCTCACCGCGCAGCACGCCGTTCGTATCATAATAGAACATGAAGTCCTGCTCGTCGGAATCGTTGCCGAGTATGGCATACAGGCCATCGCCCAAGTCTTCTCCGGAATCAGCTACGACGGTCTGCTCCAGCTGTACTTCCTCATTGCCAAGCAGGGAAGCGCCCCCGTGTTCGAAGGTATGCGTACGGGATTTGCCATCGGCGTTGGTCAACGTGATGGTGATGGTGTTCTTTTCCCGGGGAATAAGGCCGAGTATCTGG
>OFRY01001308.1_pt1 | contig 11193 bp, 9 predicted proteins | sample 1543171 | NCBI WGS metagenome assembly OFRY01 (sample SAMN04209240, study PRJEB22552) | human gut metagenome | biome: gut; material: feces | host: Homo sapiens | place: USA: Oklahoma | reverse complement strand
CTTCGGTGATTTAGGCTTAGATGAAACCGTTCTAATTAGTGACAACCAAACATAAAGATGTAACAGACCGGCTGATTCAGATCAATCCGGCACTGGCGGGAGAGGCACGTAAGATTCTGGATGTGAATAAAGAAGAACGTCACATCCGTGGCGGACTTGCTACCCGGGAGAAATATCTGCATATGCATCATTGAAAACAGCAAAATGGAAGATGCTCAGGAACAGTTAAGAATATACGCATAAAAGTATAAAAAAGAAGCAGCTGGATCACAGCTGCTTCAGTACGTCTAACAATCGTGTATTATCTTCAGGCATCATGATGCAGAACCGGACAAATTCTCCGTCCAGGCACTGGAAAGAAGAACAGTCACGAATCATCAGCCCTTTTTTGATGCAGGCTTCAAATACATCTGCGGAAGTCAGGCCTTCTTTCTGGATTTTCAGAAGGATAAAGTTTGCATATGCCGGATAGACCTTGAAGATTGGAAGTTTTTTTAATTCGGTTTCCATCCGGTCACGTTCACCGAGGATCAGCTCACGTGTCCTGCGGAAATAGTCATGGTCAAGGAGCATTTTTTTTCCGGCAAAAGCACCGAGACTGTTCAGGGACCATGGTGTCTGCTTTTCTTTCATCTTAGCCAGAAATTCTCTGTTTCCTGTGATTCCATAGCCGAGACGCATGCCTGGTGCTGCATAGAATTTGGAAACACCGCGCAGAACCATCAGATTTGTAAATTCTCTGGTCAGAGGAACCGCTGTTACTGCATTGATGTCCGGTGCAAATTCCACGTATGTTTCGTCAATCATGACAAAAATATTTTTTCCAGAACAGAACGCAATCAACTTTCTCAAATCTTCCTGCATGATCGCAGAAGAAGTCGGATTATTCGGATTACAGATGATCAGGAAATCATAGCCTTTTTCCAGTGTTTTACACAGATCATCCACATCCAGACTAAAGTTACGTTCTTCCTGTAGATGATAATATTCCTGTGTGCTTCCGGAGAAAGAAAGTTCTCTGGAATATTCGGAATAAGTCGGTCCGAGGATCAGTGTATGCTTTGGTGCACGCTCCTGGATAAGCAGGGAGATCAACTCGCTGGAGCCATTTCCCGGAAGAATAAATTCTGCAGGAATCTGACAGTATGCAGCAATCGTATTTCGGAGGCTGACATAATCTCTGTCTGGATAAGAAGAAAACAGATCTATATTTTCTGCAATTTCTTTTTTGACAGAAGCAGAAAGACCAAGTGGATTGACGTTTGCTCCGAATTTAACGATATCTTCTTTATTCAAATGATAGTAAGCGCAAATTTTTTCTATATCACTTCCGTGAAAAACCATTTTAGTAGTCATTGGTATACACTCCTTTTTTCGCTATTTACTATAATAAAGCATGGAAGCGATTTTTACAATAGACAACCGACAGGGATGTGTTATACTAAAGAACATGAGTATTTAAAGCAAAGTCGCCGTTAAGACGATTTCGATGTTTAACAGAAATATATGATAAGGACAGGAGAAACAGATATGAAACTGCAGATGGTACAGAATGCGTTAAAACAGAAAAATATCAAATATGAATATACAGAAGAAGATGACTGTGGAAGTCTTGATTTCATGTTTCGCGGACTTCGTTTTCATGTGTGGGAATATCACGATGAAGTCTGGGGAGCAGAGACAAATATCTATGAAGCAGGCAGAAGCCAGGATATCGAGGGCGATTACGAAAAAGAAATTGCTGCAGAGATTCTGTCATGGCCGGATATGATTAATAATTAAACAGGAGACAGATAATATGAAACTGATGAACATTGCCGATGAAGGCGCACAGTATAAATGGCAGCTGTATGACTTATACGATAAGGCGTTTCCAGAGCAGGAAAAAAAGCCACTCCAGGTTATGGAACAGCTGGCTGCTGATGGAAAGATGGAAATGCTTGCGTTGGTCGATGAGGATGAATTTGCAGGTCTGGCGATCAATCTAATCGATGAAGAGCAGAATCGGGCTCTTCTGGACTATTATGCAATCGCACCTGAGAAACGAAATGGTGGTTATGGAAGCAAAGGTCTGGAAGTGCTTCTGGAGCGCTTTAAAAATTATAAATATATTTTTGAGATTGAAACACAGGATGAAAAAGCAGAGAATGCAGAAGAACGTAAGAGAAGAAAAGCGTTTTATCTGCGAAATGGTCTTAAAGAGACCGGTCTGTTTGTAAATGTTTATGATACAGATTTTGAACTTCTCACGCCGGATGGAGAGTTGACTTTCTGGGAATATGTGGATTTTCTCAGAGAAGTTATGTACGAAGAATATGTGGAAATTCTTCGGCCTACACTGATTGCGATGAAGAAGAAATAATAAATAACAAAAGAAGTTGAGGACAGGGAACGTGGGAGAAAAAGTGATATTAGTTTATCTGTTAGTATGTTTTTTTGTATTTCTGGCAGGATTTGTAGATTCGATTGCCGGCGGTGGGGGACTGATCTCTCTTCCGGCATATATGATCGCCGGATTGCCGGTACATACTGCGATTGCAACAAATAAAATGAGCAGCTTCATGGGGACTTCTGTTGCAACTTACCATTATATGAAAAAGGGCTTTATGAAGTGGAAAATATGTATTCCGGCAATTTTTGGTGCGATTGCCGGGTCCTGGATGGGGTCTCATCTTGCATTACTCATTTCAGACAGAGTTCTCAAAATAGCAATGGTGATCGTTTTGCCGGTAATCTTATTTTATGTTCTCAGAAGCAAAGCACTGCAGGGGAATGACGAAAATACTACAGATGCAGTCAATGGAATGCTGATCTTTAAATGCATTCTGATCGCAGTGGTAATCGGTATTTATGACGGAATTTATGGACCGGGAACAGGCACGTTCCTGATGCTTCTTTTTACAGGATTCTGCCATATGACACTGAATGATGCAGCGGGAACAACGAAGGCAATCAATCTTACAACCAATATTACGGCACTGGTTGTGTTTTTGATCAATGGTAAGGTACTCCTGCCACTGGGAATTGCTGCGGGCTGCTGTAATATGGCAGGAAACTATCTTGGAAGTCACAGTTTTACATCAAATGGTCATAAGATCGTGAAACCGGTCATGATCGTCGTGATCGTAATTTTCTTTATCAAAGTAGTAACAGAATTGGTTTAATAGTGAAAGCCAGGGTTTAATAGCCCTGGCTTTTGATGTATTCGTAGGTTCGCTGACAGTTATTGTGATCGATATAAGCAAAATATTCTTTGCGCATTTCGGCGTATTTCTGTTTTTCCTGAAAGCCGTTTTCAGCATAATCTTTGATCAGATGAACGAGATCTTCCTGCTCTGTGCAACGGTCGCCGAACAGATCATTTTCCATATTGAGGTAACTTCCATTAGTCCTGTTATAGTCGTCCACATCAAATTGATAGAACAGAACGGGTTTTCCCTGATAATAAACATCCCAGCAGGCACTGGAGTAATCCGTGATCATCATGGAACACCGCATGAGAAGCTGGTTCAGAGGCATGGAATCAAAGGAATACAGCTCAATCTGAGAGTCTTCGGAATGGAAAGTGCTGATAAATTCCTGTAGTTTCGGATGAATATAAAACAGCAGTTTCAGTTCATGTGCTTTCAGATAATCCTGAAGTTCCTGATTGCTCAGGAGAGAAGCATAATGTTGATAATAACTGCTCTGTTGGAAAATTTCATCATTCTGACCTTCCAGCCAGGAACGCCAGGTTGGCATAAGCAGAATGACAGGATGAGCAGGATCTGAAGTATCCCTGAGACCATCCCAGCGGGCAAGTCCGGTTACCGGAACTTTATCCGGGTTATATCCCATGCGGTTTACGATAATATTCTTTTCGAATTCTGATGATGCAGTAAAATAATCAACGGAAGACGAAGAGTCAACGCTGAAAAGACTATCAACGTTTTTGAGAGCCAAAACACCATGCTGCAGAAAATATAATTTTTGTTTGTTGAGTGTTCGGGTCACAGGGTTTGGCATAGGCTTCCATGCATAGGCGTGGTGTCTTCCATCCGGAGAGATTAGAAGATCAGCGCACAGCAGATACAGGATATGGCGAAAACTCAAGGCAGGAATGATGTTTTTTCGATATTGCTGCATATAATCCCACTGAGGAGATTTTTTATCCAGTATAAAAAATACATTGTCTTTCTTATTTTTCATACAGTATTCAAAAAAATAAAAACCGTTTTCCTGAGCTGTGATGCAGAATTTCTCATACACAAGCCACATGTGTTTTTCCTTCAGAGAACGACCAAATAGTTTTGCAATACCAAAGGCTGTCAGCTCTTTGATTCTGAAAGTCAGATGATCCTGTTTCTGCCAGCGGCGGCAGCGCAGAAGAAAGCTGTGAGAAGCGCCTCCCATAGGAAAGAAAAGAGTTTCTTCATTTCGCACAAAATGTCTGCCGAGAAGCAGAGAAAGGCGTATGCGGCTAGTGAAAACAGGAGTGTAAGTGTCATTAGAATCCTGGATTGTCAGCTTCCAGTCACCATCATAGTTTTCAAGTTTATCTGTGTTGATTGGACAAACCAGACTTTTTCCAACAGGATAGAAGGCAACTGGATGACAGAAGTTCAGCCAGGCATTCTGAAAGCGAAGCTCACCCTGAAGTGTTTCGGGTTTTTTAGGACAATTCAAAAACAGAAGAATCTGAGAATGTCTGATTTTAATCTTGGTAATAGAAATCTGTTTTTCCATAAAAACTCCTTGAAGAATTTGATAATAATAAAATTATACAGAAGTATACATTTATTTGCAAGGAAATCGCAAATGCTTCTGACTGCACTTCATTGACAAAAACCTTGAGTCTGAGATAGAATGGTTACTGTTCACAGATGTTATGGAATGATGAAAGTATATAAAATCAGGAAGGAAAATGGAATGGAACAAACCATTAAATTTACGAAAAAAAACACGTTGGCGGTGAAGGGAATCGCGATTTCTTTCCTGCTGTGTTATCATTGCTTTTCGCAGACTGCCAGAATGGGTGGGGCAGAAGTGAGTTTTTGGCCGCTTCCACAGAATCTAGCAATGCTGATCAGCTTATGCATGGTGCACTGCGTAGGGATGTTTGCATTTTTGTCCGTATATGGGCTGACACTCTCTATGAAGTCAAAATATCCGGAATATGATTTTGATGGTCATACAGCAACTTTGTTTGTTTTAAAAAGATATGTAAAGCTTGTATTAACGTTTTTAGTTCCATTTGTATTTTGTGTGGGCGTGACTTTTGTTACAGATACCTTCCGTTATCCGGCCGGAATGTTTGCTAATATTATCAGTATCATTATGGATTTCTTTGGTGTGGGTCATATGTTTGGGGGCAGAATGCTGGTTAGTACCTGGTGGTATTTGAGCCTTGAGGTGCTGCTGACCTTTTTCCTTCCGGTAGCGCTTCAAATCTACAGAAAATACAGCTGGCTTATTGTGATGCTGTTCCTTCTTCCGGGCAGTTTCCTGATAGAAAAGCATGTACATCTGACAAAATATCTTTTTATCGTACCGCTTGCGATATGTTTTGCTGATCAACAGGTCTTTGAGAGACTGAAAAGCTGGAAACCGCTTAAGAGCCAGGCGTTGAGCAAATTTTTAAAATTTGTTGTCAGTACAGGTATGATTCTGGCATTATTGATGCTCTGGAACAGTCGTTGGGCGTTGGAACGTTTTGAATTTATGCTGAATGGTCTTATTCCGGTTGCAATCATTTACTGGGCGTATGAATTTTTGCTGGATATTCCCGGACTTCATCAGTTGCTGGAATTTCTTGGAAAATACTCAGCAACAGTATTCTATATCCATACCTTTATAAGAACATTATGGCTGAGAGATTTTACTTATTCACTTGGACATGCAGCAGTGATCTGGCTGTTCCTGATGGGAAGCAGTATTCTGATTGCGGTATTTCTTGATGTTGTGAAGAAACTCATTCATTACGAGAAAATTTCAAATGTAGTCATAGATGGTTTTATAGGATGGGCTGACAGAACTTTATGGTGAGAATACTACCAAAAATGCAGTATCATAAGAGAGTATAGAAACTCTGCAATATGATGCTGCATTTTGTTTTATAACTGTGAGAGAATTGAATTGTTAAAGCTTTTCCTTAATCTCTTCACAGATATGGCGGCTGTGTTGATTATCCTTGAACTGAAGATATTCGTGACGTTTTAGTTCATACTCTGGTTTCAGACGGAAGTCGTTTAAAACGGTTTCCTTCAGAAGTTCCATAAGCTGCTCCTCGGTTTCGGCACGGTCTCCAAACAGTTCCGTTTTCATATCTATGTAACTGCCGTGAGCTTCGTTATATTTATCAAGGTCAAATTGATAAAACAAAGTTGGTTTATCCTGATATAAGACATCCCAGCATACACTGGAGTAATCTGTGATAAGCATACGGCATCTCATGAGCATTTCATTGACAGCAACTTCTCCAAAAGAGATCAGATGGATACGATCGCTGACTGCCTTAAAGTTATCGGAGTATTCCTGGAATTTAGCATGCAGATAAAAATTGACCTGTAAATCATATTTTTCCAAAAGCTGACTAAAATGACTGGAATTCAAAAGAGCCATATAGTGGCGGAAGTAATCACTTTCCTCAAAATCTTTATCCGGAACGGAATCCAGCCAGCTTCGCCAGGTTGGCATGATCAGTATCTCACGATTTCCGTTAGAAGTATCCTCAAGAACATCCCAACGGGGAAGACCTGTATTGATAACTTCGTCCGGCTCATAGCCAAAATTATCAACGATCGTCTGTTTTTCCTGATTGGTGGATACTACAAAGAGGTCGCAGCCGCCACGCATACCTTTGCTGTAAAAGGCATCAACTCTTTTCAGGGCGATAACGCCGTGCTGAAGAAAGACGAATTTCTTCTTGCGCAGATAGCGGTTGAAAATACTGTGACGACACTGCATTGCATAGGTGTGGTATCTGGAGTCAGAGCTGACAATCAGATCAGCAGCCTGTGTATAGATCATGTGTCGGATGGACATAAAATTGATCACATTCTTTTTGTAAGGATCTACTTTATAATGATCAGGAGAATCTTTTGATATTATATAGTAGATTTTTTTATGCAGATAAGCTTCTTCGTTTTCGTCCATGCAGTGTTTGAAGAAGTAATATCCATTATCCTGAGCCATGGAAGCAAATTTTTCACTAACCAGGCAGATGTGTTTTTTGTTCCAGTAGGATTTTGCGAGGCGATAAAGGAATATTGCAGTAAATTCCTTGAAAATGATATCGAGTCCGTCGTAGTTCCCTTTATTTCGGTAAACAAAAGCAAGTGTTTTCTTTCCGGTATAGTAAGGATAGAAGAAAAATCCATTGTCAGTCTTGTAGGAACCATTGTAAAGGAATTTCTGGAACATACGTTGTTTTGTATCCATTGATATGGAAATGTGGTTTGTCTTGTTGTTGCCCTGGTTGTATAGGAGAACGTTGACATCCCAGTAGAGACTTTTCCAGTCAACTTTATTTAGATCAAGTGAAATCTTTATACGAAGAAGATTTCCGCGTTTGTTGGTGCTTAGAGTGGTGAAGTCGTAAGTAACTGCATCCTCTGCAAGTTTGTTTCTGAAAGACAGCTCGGTTTTTACATATTCATGATACCCGGTTTCCAGGTCGTAACAAATTTTTAATTTGCCGCCGTTCATTTTCAGGCTGCGCAGAGAACAGTAATGAGTCTGGGCCAGATATTTGTTGCGGCTGCAGAGATGAATACAGAGATTATCTTTGGAATCAGCACTGAGTACGCCAATGTACTCTGTTGGGCGGATGGCGGAATCCTCATCAAAATAGATTTCCTCAGTAAAGAGATGAAAGTTGTTCCACGGAGCAGCTTTCTGACTCTTATCCTTTAATAGAAAAAGTTCGGCTTTCTGATCATGGACTCCGAGAATATAAATTCGAAATTCTTTGCTGCGTCTGAACTCAAAATGAGATCTTAAAGAAGAAAGGTTCAGAATCAGTGAGGTATCAGATATGGAAAAGTCCAATGGTGCAGGCTCAGAAAACTCTGTTTCCTTTATTATAATAGAAAGATCTTCGTAATTATCGAAAGAAAAGTCCTTAACTGTCAATATAGCTTTATCCGCTGAAATAGAAGAGACTTCCACAGAAACAGTTCCGTTCGGATTCTTGTGATTCAAAGATGAAAGTGTTTGGTTATCTGGTATCATAATTCCTCCAAGGTAAATAAGTATTGTAATTATATTCTGTTAAACTTTAAAAGGATATACATTTTTAACAAGTAATACAATCATAACATAATCTTAATAAATTTTAAATATTTTCTGTAAAAGTAAATTTACTTTTTGGTTATATTAAAGATGCAGAAAAAGTTAAAAAAGGTATTGACACACGTGGAAAAGTGTGATATTTTAATACAGAACGCTGCCGAAGACAGTAGGTGCCGAAAGGCATAAGGATTAAAACGCCTACCGAGGACTAAGTATTCTATTTAAGATTACAGAGACCTTACTGTCATGCAGTAAGGCTTTTTTTATGTTTTGACGCGGCGGTATATCAAAATCTATAAGGAGGTGTACCATTTATGGCAAAAGTAGAACTGAAACAACCAATCGTAGAAGAGATCTCTAACAGCATTAAAGACGCACAGTCTGTTGTACTTGTAAACTACAGCGGTCTTACAGTTGAGCAGGATACAATTCTTCGTAAAGAGTTAAGAGAAGCTGGTGTTCAGTACAAGGTATATAAAAATACCATGATGCGTCGTGCATTCGAGGGTACAGCATTTGAGAGCCTCAGTGATCATTTACATGGCACAAATGCGATCGCTATCTCCGAGACAGACGCAACTGCTCCGGCAAGAATCCTTGCTAAATATGCAAAACAGTTCCCGGCACTGGAGCTGATCGCAGGTGTAGTTGAAGGTAACTACAATGATCAGGCCGGAATTCAGGCACTGTCCACAATTCCTTCAAGAGAGGAACTTCTTGGAAAACTGCTTGGAAGCATGCAGTCTCCGATCGCAAACTTCGCTCGTGTGCTTAATCAGATCGCAGAGGCACAGGGTGGCGCTGATACAGAGGCAGCCGCTGAGTAAATCCCAGCATTATTAAAACAAATCTTAAAAAATGGAGGAAAATTAAAATGGCAAAATTAACAACAGAAGAATTTATTGCAGCAATCAAAGAATTATCTGTATTAGAATTAAATGAACTCGTAAAAGCTTGCGAAGAAGAATTCGGTGTATCCGCAGCAGCAGGTGTTGTAGTAGCAGCAGCTGGAGCAGCTGGAGAAGCAGCTGAAGAAAAAGATGAGTTCGACGTAGAACTTACAGAAGTTGGACCGAACAAAGTAAAAGTTATCAAAGTTGTTCGTGAAGTTACCGGTCTTGGACTGAAAGAAGCTAAAGCAGTAGTTGACGGTGCTCCGAAAGCTCTTAAAGAAGGCGCATCCAAAGCAGAAGCTGAAGACATCAAAACAAAACTTGAAGCAGAAGGCGCTAAGGTTACACTTAAATAATTCTGTTAAAGATGAGAATTGGATGGAGACACCCTGCGGTGTCTCCATATTTTTTTGGATAAATTTACAAAAAACTGGTTGACAGGCAGAGACCGCTATGCTATAGTGAAGAATGCTATATTATGGCAAGGATATGCCTGTTTATCTCAAACCGTAAACAGGAGCATGTTGTAAAATAAATAAAAAAACAGGGGTGAAACGTCAATGGAAAAAAACAGAATTCGTTCTGTAAAAACTGGAAAAAGCATGCGCATGAGCTACCAGAGACAAAAAGAAGTTCTGGAAATGCCGAATTTGATTGAAGTCCAGAAAGATTCCTATAAGTGGTTTCTCGATGAGGGCCTCAAAGAAGTGTTTGATGATATTTCTCCGATCGCGGATTATGGCGGAAAGTTTAGCCTGGAATTCATCGATTTCACGTATGACGCTAAAGATGCAAAATATACCATCGCACAGTGTAAAGAACGTGACGTAACTTACGCGGCACCTTTGAAGGTTCGCGTGCGACTGATCAATAAAGAAACAGAGGAAATCAACGAACACGAGATCTTCATGGGAGATCTTCCGTTAATGACAGAAACAGGTACTTTTGTTATTAATGGTGCTGAGCGTGTTATCGTCAGCCAGTTGGTACGTTCCCCTGGAATTTATTACGCAATTGCACATGATAAACTTGGTAAGAGACTGTTTTCCAGTACTGTTATTCCGAACAGAGGTGCATGGCTGGAATATGAAACAGATTCCAATGATGTATTCTATGTACGTGTGGACAGAACCCGTAAGGTTCCGATCACTGTGCTGATTCGTGCCCTTGGTATCGGCACCAATGCAGAAATCGTAGAATTATTTGGTGAAGAGCCGAAGATCCTTGCAAGTTTTACCAAGGATACATCTACCAATTATCAGGAAGGTCTTCTTGAACTGTATAAGAAGATCCGTCCGGGTGAGCCTCTTGCAGTAGAGAGTGCAGAGAGTCTTATCATGGCTATGTTCTTCGATCCGAGAAGATATGACCTTGCCAAGGTCGGCCGTTATAAATTTAATAAGAAACTTCATTTTAATAAACGTATTGTAGGACATAAGCTCGGAGAAGCTGTTGTTGATCCGTCTACAGGAGAAATCCTTGCAGAGGAAGGCACAAACGTAACAATCGAGCTTGCAGACAAGATTCAGAATGCAGCAGTACCATTTGTATGGATTCAGGGTGAAGAACGTAAGATCAAAGTTCTTTCCAGCATGATGGTTGATATTACAGCTCATGTAGATCTTGACTGTGATCCAAAAGAACTGGGTGTTACAGAATTAGTATACTATCCGGTGCTTGAAAAAATCCTGGAAGAAAATGATAATCTCGAAGACATCAAAGCCGCTATTAAGAGAGATATCCATGATCTTATTCCGAAGCATATTACCAAAGAAGATATTTTGGCTTCCATTAACTACAATATGCATCTGGAATATGGCATCGGAAATGATGACGATATCGACCATCTGGGTAACCGTCGTATCCGTTCTGTTGGTGAACTCCTTCAGAATCAGTATCGTATCGGTCTTTCCAGACTGGAAAGAGTTGTACGTGAACGTATGACAACTCAGGACACAGAGAGTATTTCTCCGCAGTCCCTGATCAATATCAAACCGGTAACAGCAGCAGTTAAGGAGTTCTTTGGTTC
>OFRY01001295.1_pt1 | contig 11342 bp, 8 predicted proteins | sample 1543171 | NCBI WGS metagenome assembly OFRY01 (sample SAMN04209240, study PRJEB22552) | human gut metagenome | biome: gut; material: feces | host: Homo sapiens | place: USA: Oklahoma | reverse complement strand
GCGATTAGCATAAATTCTGTGCATCGCGAAGCGTGTTGCTGTGAACGGAGTGAACAGTAACATCATCAATCCATATGGTTCTTTTTTTCGCATCATATTTTCTTGTAAAACAGACAGTATCGCGGTATAATATGGGTATATAATTTTAGCAGGCTAATCACTTGTTATGCTTGATAAAGGAGGCCGAAAATGAGTAAAAACAAGCACAAATTTCTTACATTTGCTGCTCTGATGACCGGCGCAACTGTTGCTGTTCATTTCATTAACCACACGATTGCTACTGCTGCACAATTAAAACAGATGCTCCACATTTCTAATGACAATTACTTTGAATGGCGCTTTGGGAACATTTATTATACCAAAAAGGGAACTGGGTCACCGATTCTTTTGATTCATGACACTTTACCTGGAGCTTCCGGGTATGAATGGAGCAAAATTGAAGACGAACTGGCAATTGACCATACCGTATATACTGTTGATCTGTTAGGATGCGGACGTTCGGACAAATCCAGCATTACCTATACAAATTTTGTTTATGTTCAGATGATCAGTGATTTTATCAAAAAAATAATTGGTCAGAAAACAGATGTGATTGCAAGTGGTTTTTCAGGCTCTTTTGTTACTATGGCCTGTCACAATGAGAAAGAACTTTTTAACAAAATCATGCTGGTAAATCCGCCCAGCCTGACTCAATTAAAACAGATGCCAAACAGAAAGGATCGCCTGTTAAAAGCAGCTCTGGAAATTCCGATTTTCGGAACTCTGGTTTATCATATGATCGTATCACGTGATAATATAAATAATCTTTTTATCGAGAAGATGTATTATAATCCATTCCATGTGGATAATCAAATGGCAGATGCTTATTATGAAGCAGCTCATAAAGGTGGATATTATACCAGATTTTTGTACTCCAGTCTTGCAGCTAAGTATATAAATATAAATATCTGTCATGCACTTAAGGCACTGGATAACAGTATTTATATTGTTGAAGGTGAAACAGAGCCAAACGGAAAGGCTGTCACTGATGATTATTGTGCCTCCAACCCGGCTATTGAAGTTTCTGTTCTCAAAGAAACAAAACATCTTCCACATGTTGAAGCACCTGAAGCGTTTCTTGAACAGGTTAAAATCTTCTTTTAAGCCTTATATTTTAAGCCAGAATGAGCCGACGAGTTGATTTTGAGACAATTTTGAAGGATAAATTTTTTTATTTCAAGTCGGAAGAAGGCGACGTTGCGGTGACTACAGCAACCGAATTCGGACAAAATATACCGCAAAATGTGGCGTGCAGATTGTGAGAATGATTTTTCAAATACGCTCTAATACAACAAAAAGTGAGGCAGGCATATGGAAGAAATTCTATATGCCTGCCTCACTTTTTTATAGATTCGTTTATTCTTTTACTCTTCTGTACTGTCCGTTTCCTGAGAATCTGTATTCTCCTCTTCGGGTGTATCAGAATCGTTTGTTATGCCAGCTGTTTCAGATGTACTGTCATCGGACTCTTCTATGCTCTCACCTGGCATATCTGTTGAATCTGATTTAGTATCATCTGTTGTTGCTTCGTCTGAATCTGTCTTATCTGAACTGTCTTCTTCTGTTCCGACAACTGATTCAAATGCTGTGAACAGTTCTTTTACATTCATCTTATTTACGAGATATACTTTATTATCCACCACTGCTGCATAATAGTTTGTATCGTAGCTATAGTATGCAACTTCCTGTGTATCACCGTCTTCTTCTGTAAATGTAGCTGTCAGTTCTGCATCACCGTCAGGTTCATATTTATCTGTCAGACGTTTCTGAGCCGTCATGTTGATCAGTTTATTGTAGAATGTTGTAAATGTTGTTTCATCCATATCAGAACCATTCAGTTTATAGGTAACTGTTTCTGTATCGTTTCCATCATCATCTGTGGATGTTTCACGTGAAACATTTACTTTATAATCACTGCCCTGATAATTTACTTTGAGGCTTCCGAGGCTGTTTAAAGATACATAACTTACTGTCATATCCCAGAAGTCTTCTTCTGATTTATCAGTGAGCGCGGACAGAGTATCCGTTGACATCGTATAGACTTCATTGCTGTCATTTACCATGACATATCTGCTGCTGTCATCTGTTTCATTTCCAACAAGAATTGTAAGCTGCTTATCTGCCATCTTAGTTTCTTCTTCCGAAGAATCCTCATCGTCTGATGCACTGTCTGAGTTTTCTGATGTTTCGTCTCCTGCTTCTTCGCTGTCAATATCTTCAGCCTCAGATGTTTCATCCGTAGTTTCACTTACACTTTCGTCTGATTCTGTATCCTGTTCAGCATCGTCACTGTTTTCTTCCACAGATGAAGCATCTTCATCTGCCGCCTCACCGGAAGCTGTCGTATCATCTTGTGTGTCTCCATCAGTGTCATCATCAGCAACTTCTTCCTGATAATCTACTGTGATTGTTACATATGGTTTATCCAGACCATATTTGCTCTTGTCGTCGCATTTATAATCTGCAAGTGAACTATATGCCATGCTTCCGAATGAGGATACCAGAGAACTTACGGTAGCTGAGTCTGCTTTTTCTTCATCCTCGCTGCCTTTTACTGACCAGGTACTTGTATCTTCGTCTTTTGATAATTCATAGGAATTATCGCCGTCTACAGAAATTTTTGTAATGGTATCTGTATTGGAAATTGCAGGGAAATCTTCCATCTGCGCATAATCATTCAATGATTTGGTAAACGGCTCTACGCAGGAAGAATCTATCAGGTATACTGTCTTCTCATCATCATCTTTTCTTACATAATACTGACTGGTGGAGGAATTTTCATCTCCCACATACAGTGTAGTTGTTATGTCATCGCCATCTTCCTCATCAGATTTTGTTACAATCTTAATCGTGTTTGACGGAGAGTCCAGACCATATTCTGAAAGATCATCTACGTCCTCCAGAACTCTGTCTGAATCGACAGATGCAATAGCAGATGCTGCACTGTCCAGAGTAGTCTGATTTACCGGAAAATCTGTTTCGTCTTTCTTTACCCAGCTGTCATCATCTTTTTCAAATGTTGTCTCTGTATCATCAACCATAAAATCCAGAGATTTAATGTTATCTGTTGATGCAGTAAATACAGTTGTGCTTTCTTCAGAATCTTCTTCGGATTCTTTCTGCTCCTGATGGGCTACGTAGGTTTTTACACCTGCGTAAGCCCCGCAGCAGACACCAAGAACTACAACTGCAAGAACCATTTTTACAGTTTTATTCTTCATTTAAGCTTTTCTCCTCTTCATCCAGACTGCAAACCCTACAACAAGGAAGAATCCAGGAATCAGACCGATGGTGCAGATCTTCCAGAATGCAGCATCATAGTCTGTAAGTGTCAGATAAGATACAGACAGGCTCTTGGATGGAATAGATACGGTTGCACTGTCTTCTGTGTCTGTCATCCACTTCAGGGATTCGATGATCAGCTTCTCATTTCCGCCGGATACCATCTGATTTACCTGTGATTCCATCAGATTGGAAGTTGAATAGTATACGATCTGCGTTTCTTTGTCATCATCCAGAGTCTCTGTGATGCTTACTCCCAGATCAAATGGGCCAGCTTCGTCTCCGTCTTCTTTCTCCAGAGTATCTCTGTTCAGATCTGTCTTGGAATATGCCTGGTCTGATGTGGTGAGGATACTGTTGATCGTTACGGTATCTCTTACATCATCCATTTTTTTGATTCCCTGTGCATATGGTACAAGTACATAATATCCTCCGGAAACAGTCTCAGAGCTTGCATCTGTGCTGTTTATAGTCGGAACCAGATAATATGGCATCTGCATTGCATAATGCTGATTATCACCTTCAAATACGATTCCAGCTTCTCTCTGAACACCATAGTTTTCCAGAACTGCATCAAAGTTTGGCAGGTCTTCTGTTGTATAATCAGAGAAAATCATCGCCTTTCCGCCATTTTCAAGATAATCAATAATAGCAGTCTTTTCATCTTCTGAAATATCTGTGGACGGAGAATCAATGAACAGGCAGTCTGCATCATCCGGAACACTTCCCTCTGTAAGAAGATTCAGAGACTGAATATCCATGTTTGCCTTCTCGATGTCTTCTTTGATAGTAGAATCCATCTCCTTCTCACCATGTCCCTCGAGTGTATAAAGGATCGGGAGATCTTCGGATGTTACATATCCAATCGCACTTGTGATCTGACCTTCACCGTCGAAACCGGTGGTCTGAGAGCTGTAGGTCTGATAATCAATTGTGCTCTCATAGATATTGTTGTAATCAATGACTTTATTTCTGTCGCCGCATACAACGATCAGACTGTTTGCAGAAAGATCATCACTTGTATATTCCGTTACAAATTTAGGATTTACTACAGGATCCTTCTGCTCTACTTTAATATGCTTGGATTCATCTTCATATTTCTTAAGCAGATTGGTAATATTCTCATCTTCAGAACCGCTCTGTGCAATCTGGTAAATTGTTACGTCCTTGTCCAGATCTTTCAGCATTGCTTTTGTATCATCACCAATACTGTAGAGTTTCTGGCTGCTGATATCAATTTCTGAATATTTGGACGGAATCGCATTTACGATCATGTTGAGCACTACAACTACTGCAATAAATACCACTGACATAACCATTGTGTAAGAGCCGTTTTTGATATGCTTCTTACTGATGGTGCCAATCAGTTTCTTTTTGTCAAATTTTTTATGCTTATTATTTTTCATCTTTTCTTTCAGTTTCATTTTCTTTCACCTCCCCACTAATTCCAGCGTCTCTTCAAAATAGACTGTGTTGTAAGGAACAGGCATACTGCGATCACAGAAAGAAAATATACAATTCCTTTTATATCAAAGATGTTACTTGTAAAATTATCAAAGTGTCCGCTCAGATTAAACACATCCAGGACTTTCTGAATACCGCCCTCAAAAATACTGGATTTTACTACATAAATAATAATCAGTGCCACTTCTCCGATCACACCGATCACTGCTGAGATCAGAATATTCTTGATCATGGTATAGATAATGATGGCTGCTGCCAGGATCAATAACCCAAATGTCACGCATGTCGACATAGATGTCTGAGAGAAGAAGGAAGAAATACCATTCATCATGTAAAATGCAAATAAGAAAACAAATGTGAGTACCGCTGCAATTACCTGGCTCTCAGTTAATGCTGACATAAATACACCGATTGCAATATTTGCACATCCCAGGAGAAAGAATCCCAGGACTGCTGTATATGCAGATGCAAACTCTACTGTGCCAAACCTGGACATAATCAGCGGATAAGTACACATAACTGCCATCGGAACAGCAAATACAGTTACCAGTGCAAGATATTTACCTATTACAATACCGCTCACAGAAACCGGTGCTGTCAGAAGCAGCTGATCTGTTTTCTGTTTTCTTTCCTCTGCAAGTACACGCATAGTCAAAATCGGTACTCCGATCAGGAATGCAAAGGTAATTGCGCTTAAGGTGTATTCAAATTTCGGATATGCTGCTGAAAGCTGATATGCTGAAAAATAAATACCTGTCAGTACAAGAATGAAAAAGATAAATAAATATCCTACCATGGATGTCAGGTAACTTTTCAGCTCTCTTTTATATATAGCTGTCATGGTTATTTCTCTCCCCCTTTATCATTATTCTGTTCTTCCGGTATTTCTGCTGATGTCTGTTTTACGTTTGTCTCGTTTGATCTACCGGCATCAGTATCTTTATCTTCAGGTGTATTTGGGACTTCGTCTGCAGATATTGTTTTATCGGATGCAGTAAGTTCAAGGAAGATTTCCTCCAGTGATACTTTCCTGGACTTCATCTCATAGATTGGGCTGTTAATCTCCGACATTTTGTAGAATACTTTTTCCCGAATGTCATTCTGCTCCTCTGTTGAAACTTTCACACTCCAGAGATTCTGTTTCTCATCTTTTTCCATTGTTACGCTGTTGACTCCCTCGATTCCCTCGAGAGCCTGCCTGATCTGTGTTTTTTCACCTTTAATAAGCATCTCCAGAGTATTGGATCCCTCTGCAAGTTTTCCAAGATTCTCAGGAGTATCGCTTGCTACCAGTTTTCCATGAGAAATGATCAGCACGTAATCGCATACCGCGCTTACTTCAGAAAGTATATGCGAGCTGAGAATAACGGTATGTTTCTTTTTTAATTCTTTAATTAAGGTTCGGATTTCAATAATCTGTTTAGGGTCAAGACCTACTGTCGGCTCATCCAGGATGATCACCTCCGGATACCCCATAATCGCCTCAGCAAGACCAACTCTCTGTCTGTAACCTTTTGACAGGTTCTTTATCAGACGGTTTCTCATGTCTGAAATCTTTACCATATCCATGACTTCTTCGATCATGTTTGCTTTTTTATCTTTTGGGATTTTCTTAAGATCTGCCACAAATTTCATGTATTCCAGGACAGTCATATCAAAATAGACCGGCGGCTGTTCAGGCAGATAACCGATACATTTCTTTGCCGCTTCCGGTTCTTCGAGGATATCGTGTCCGTCAATTTTGACGGTTCCTTCGGTGGATGCGATGTATCCGGTTATCATATTCATTGTAGTGGATTTTCCTGCACCATTTGGTCCCAGAAATCCATAGATTTTGCCTTTCTCTATTTTAAAGGAAAGGTGGTCAACTGCCGTATGGTTACCATATCGTTTGACCAGATTGTTTACTTCAATCAATGTGTTCTCCTCCTCTTAATTTTTGCCAAAATAAAATATAGAAAATGTCCCCAGGTGAAACAGAGAATGGGGGAACCCGAGGACATCTCTATAAAAATAGTTTATGATGAAGTTGTGATGAAATTAGGATAAAAGTGTGATTATTCTGTGATGTTTGTTTGAAAAAAATAGCTGTCCCGAAATCTCGGCATTTTTTGCCAGAAGATTTCATGAGACAACTATACATAGATTTATTATGACAATGGTTCTTTTAATGGTGTTCCTGCTTTACGCGGATACTTTCCAGGTGTAGATTTTTTCTTATTTATAATGACAAGGGATCGGTCAATCTCAGAGTCCGGCAATTTAAAGTATGTGATGTCTTTTACCTGACCACCGAGGATATTGATTGCTTTCTCTGCTTCTTCTGCCTCTTCCTGTACAGTTCCTGATTTATAGGAAATGAAAGTTCCTCCTGTCTTTACATAAGGAAGACAATATTCTGACAGAGTTGCAAGGTTTGATACTGCCCTGGATACACAGAGATCATATTTCTCACGATACTCTTTATTTTTTGCATACTCTTCTGCTCTTCCATGAATCGCCTTAATCCCTTCTAATCCAAGAAGTTCAAAACTTTCCTCAAGGAAGTTTACCCTCTTTTTCAGAGAATCCAGCAGACATGCCTCCAGATGTGGAAAAGCAATTTTCAAAGGCACACCTGGAAATCCGGCACCTGTACCGATGTCCATAATTGTTTTTACTTTTGTCATATCAATGGCTTTTACACAGGCAAGACTGTCAAGAAAGTGCTTTATAAGTACTTCCTCAAACTCAGTAATACCTGTCAGATTCATAACCTTATTTTTTTCTACCAGAAATTCATAAAACTGGATAAACTGATTTTTCTGCTTCTGGCTCAGCTCTATACCCAGTTCTCTGCATCCATTTTCCAATGTCGTCAGATTATACGGCATGTATTATTCTCCTTTTTCTACCTTTATTTATTATTTTTTTGTATATTTTACAGGGTTGTTTTATGTGCTTTTATGATTTTATCTGTTATTTATAGTCCGTTGTTTTACTCTTTTATGTACTATTTTAATATTTTTTGCCAATTTCTTGTTTTTATAAGCACATTAAAGCGTATTATATTAATTATTTCGTACTGGAAAGATACACCAGTAAAACTGATATATCAGCAGGAGAAACTCCTGAAATTCGGGAAGCCTGTCCGATTGAAATCGGTCTGTATGCTTCCAGTTTCTGACGTGCTTCGATTCTCAGGCTTCCAACTTTCTCATAATCAAGATCTGTCGGGATTTTCTTTGCTTCCAGTTTCTTAAACTGTTCTACCTGTTTTAACTGTCTGCGGATATATCCATCATACTTGATGTTAATGTCAACCTGTTCCTGTACATCCCATGGCAACTCCGGACGTTCTTTATCAAGTGGTTTGATTGCTTCATAAGAAAGTTCCGGACGGCGGATCAGTTCTGCCAGAGTAGTTCCGGATTTCAGCGGTGTGCTGTTATAGCTTTCCAGAAGGGTCTGAACCTCTTTGTTTGCTCCGATATTTGTATGTTCTACTCTGCTGATCTCTGTTTTTATCTGTTCTTCTTTCGTAAGGATTTTCTGATAATCCTCTTCACTGATGAGCCCTGCCTGATATCCCTTTTTACGAAGTCTCAGATCCGCATTGTCCTGTCGGAGAAGTAATCTGTACTCTGCTCTGCTGGTCATCATTCTGTATGGCTCATGGTTTTCTTTTGTTACCAGATCATCAATAAGAACACCAATATAAGCCTCAGAACGGTCAAGAATCAGCTGTTCCTGACCTTTAACTTCCAGAGCAGCATTAATTCCTGCGATCAGTCCCTGCGCCGCTGCTTCTTCATACCCTGAGCTTCCGTTAAACTGACCGCCGCTGAACAGTCCTTTGATTTTCTTAAATTCCAGTGTAGGATATAACTGACGTGGATTAATACAGTCATATTCGATGGCATATGCATTTTTTACGATTTTTGCATGTTCCAATCCCGGTACGGAATGATACATTTCTTCCTGCACATCTTCCGGCAGAGAACTGGACATTCCACCAATATACATCTCATTTGTATAGAGACCTTCCGGCTCAATAAATACCTGATGACGGTTCTTATCTGCAAAACGGACTACTTTATCTTCAATTGACGGGCAATAACGCGGACCGGTTCCTTCGATCATACCGGAATACAACGGAGAACGGTCAAGGTTTGCACGAATGATCTCATGAGTTTTCTCATTTGTATATGTCAGCCAGCAGGATTTCTGCTCTATCTGAACATCTTCCGGATTAGTTGAGAATGAAAATGGTACAACTCTCTCATCTCCAAACTGTTCCTCCATTTTACTGTAGTCAATTGTATTTCCAGCAATACGGGCAGGTGTTCCTGTTTTAAAACGGAACATTTCAATTCCCAGCTCTTTCAGAGAATCAGTCAGATAGTTGGCTGCCTGCAGTCCGTTTGGTCCTGTATAATTACTTACATCACCGTAAATACATCTTGCTTTTAAATAAGTTCCTGTACAGAGGACCACAGCTTTACAGTTATAAGTTGCACCGGAATATGTTTTTACCCCTGTAATCTTTCCGTCCTCGACCAGAAGTTTTGTTACTTCTCCCTGTTTAATAGTCAGATTAGGTGTATTTTCAAGCGTTTTTCTCATTTCATTGCTGTATGCCTGTTTGTCAGCCTGCGCACGTAAGGAGTGCACTGCAGGTCCTTTGGAACAGTTAAGCATTTTGGACTGGATAAAGGTCTTGTCAATATTTTTTCCCATTTCACCGCCCAGGGCATCAAGCTCTCTTACCAGATGGCCTTTGGAACTGCCACCTACGTTCGGGTTACATGGCATTAATGCGATACTGTCTACACTTACAGTAAACATCACTGTATTCAGGCCCAGGCGCGCGCCCGCAAGTGCTGCTTCACATCCGGCATGACCGGCACCGACTACAACAATATCATAATCTTCTACTAACGTTCTCATTTTGTCTCCTTTTATTTTACAACTGCTCATTCTATTCTTTCAAAAATCGCCGAAGGCGATTTTTTGATTTTTATTTACCCATGCAAAACTTGCTGAATATCTCATTTACCAGATCTTCACCAACAGACTCTCCGAGGATTTTACCCAGATTTTCATATGCATTCATAAGATCTATAGAAAAGAAATCTTCCGGCATTCCCATTTCGATACTGTTTCTGACCAGATCAAGGCTTCTGTCAGCCTCTTCCAATGCTGCTTTATGACGGGCATTTGTAATATATACCTCATCATTAAAGGAAATCTCTCCTCCAAAAAACATATCTTTAATCTGTTCTTCCAGTTCTGTAATGCCTTTTTCTTCTTTTGCAGAAATCGGAATTACCGGATGTCCTGTTTTTTCTTCCAGGATTTCCGGCTGAATTTCCGGCTGAAGATCAGTTTTATTATACAGGATAATCGCCTTTTTTCCAGTAAGCATTTCCATGATTTCTTCATCATTTTCGTCAAGCGGAACAGAAGAATCCACTACATAAAGAATCAGATCTGCTTTCTGTGCCATTTCTCTGGCTCTGTCTACCCCTATTTTTTCCACAATATCCTTTGTTTCCCGGATTCCGGCTGTATCAATAATCTTCAGAGATATTCCATGAAGTGTGATATATTCCTCCAGAATGTCTCTGGTCGTTCCTGCAATATCTGTCACAATAGCCCTGTTTTCTCCGATCAGAAGATTTAACAGTGAGGATTTTCCGGCATTTGGTTTTCCGAGGATAACTGTCTGGATTCCCTCCTGGATCATCTTTCCGTCAGAAGAAGTTTTCAACAGGCGCTTCACTTCTTTCTGTTCATTATCCACAACTTCCAGAAGTTCCTGGGGATATCCATCCAGACTGATATGTTCCGGATCATCCAGTGCCGATTCTATATATGCAATGTGATAAATCAGCTTTTCTCTGATATCTCGGATTGCTTTCTGCACAGAACCTCTTAACTGATCCATGGAACTGCGAAGCGCATATTCATTTTTCGCCTGTATAACATCCATAACAGCCTCTGCCTGGGACAGATCCATCCGTCCGTTCAGGAAGGCACGTTTGGTAAATTCTCCTGGTTCTGCAATTTCGGCACCATTTTTCAGCACTGTATCCAAAACCCTCTGCATAGCATATACACCACCATGACAGTCTATTTCTACTGTATCTTCTCCTGTAAAAGTCCTCGGTGCATGCATGATCATTACCAGAACCTCATCAATCAGTTCCTCTCCATCATAAATATATCCATAATGAATGGTATGAGTCGGAACTTCTTTTATTTTTTTCTTCCCGCCTTTTGATCTGTAGATACGGGAAATCACATCCATGGCATTCTCGCCGCTGATACGGATGATTCCGATTCCGGACGCACTCATGGCTGTGGAAATTGCTGCGATTGTTGTTTCCATTTTTTTCTCCTCACTTGCCTGTTCTATAATAGTTCCGCCCCTGCGGAACAGTAGACTGTTACAATAATTCTGTCATCTTATATACATAACAGGAAAATCACACTGACTACTGTTATTTTTTCGTTACTTTTCACACACCACTATCCCGCGAGGTGTTTTGGCATGAATATGCCAAAATCCCGAG
>OFRY01001293.1_pt1 | contig 11353 bp, 10 predicted proteins | sample 1543171 | NCBI WGS metagenome assembly OFRY01 (sample SAMN04209240, study PRJEB22552) | human gut metagenome | biome: gut; material: feces | host: Homo sapiens | place: USA: Oklahoma | reverse complement strand
AGCATAAATTCTGTGCATCGCGAAGCGTGTTGCTGGGAACGGAGTGAACAGTAACCTATAACTCTGCCAGTATTCCCAGCTCCCGCGCAAGGCGAAGCAGTTCCCTGTTTGCGGCATTCACTGTTCCGAAGTCTTTCAGAGGACAGATAACTTTCTGACATTTTTTCATCAATTTCACAGCCTTATCATAAGATTCCTGTGAAATACTTTCGAAAGGTTTCTCTGTAATCACCTGGTCTGCAAGTGCACCGGCTACCTGACAGTCTACATCATTCGTGTGAAGCACTCCTGCCGCAAACGGAATTCCCTGTCTCTGCAGTTTTCGATAATACGGAATTCCGCTTCCATTACCGCCAATTACAAACACCTGAGGTTCACCTCTGGGCGGATCCATCTCCACACATCCAAAAGCAGCATTATAGCTTCCTCTGGTAATTCCATACAACTTCCGAATATACTCAGAAGTAAAGATTTCTTCCGGAGCACCATATTTTTCTATATATTCTCCATGTACACAGATAACTTTATCAGATATTTTCTGTGCAAGATCCAACTCATGCAGCGACATGATCACTGTAAGCTGATGATCCAGCACCATCTGTTTCAAAATGGTAAGAAGTTCCAGCTTATGACGGATATCCAGAAAAGAAGTCGGCTCATCCAGTACAATGATCTCCGGCTCCTGACAGATAGCCCGGGCAAGAAGGATTCGTTGTCTCTGACCATCACTGATGGCTGTAAAATCCCTGTCTTTTAAATCCCATGCATGGACGGTTTCCATTGATTTCTTTACCTTTGTCTTATCCTCTGCGGAGAGTATTCCCAAAGTTCCTGTATAAGGATAACGCCCTGTGGCTACAATGTCTTCGCAAGTCATCAGTTCCGGACGCATACGCTCTGTGAGCACGACTGCCAGTTTCTGAGAGACCTCTTTATTGGTCATCTTTGCCATTTTCTCTTTATCCAGATAAACAGTACCGCTGATCGTGGCAAGCTGTCTGGTGATGCTTTTAAGAATAGTGGATTTTCCGGCACCGTTAGGACCGATGAGAGTGAGGATTTCTCCCTTTTTCAGCTGAATATTGATTTCTCTGATAAGAGGTTTTCCGTCATATCCCACAGTCAGCTGATCCGTACGGAAAAAATACTGTTCCTGCCGGTCTGCTTTGTTATTTTCTGTTTCCTTTATTACATCTGCTATTTTCTCTGACATATTTTTTCCTGTTTTCCTTTTTTATGCTGCATCTTATAGTAATCTGCCCGGATAGCGTATTCTGCTCCTGCTTTTTATATCAATTTCTCTTCTGTCTGCGAATCATGATATAGATTACAACTGGTGCGCCAAACACTGCTGTTACGGAACTGATACTGAGTTCTGTAGGTGCAAATACGGTTCTGGCGATCAGATCACAGAAAAGACAGAATACTGCCCCTCCCAGAAAGCAAGCCGGGATCACAAGGAGCGGTCTGGCTGTTTTCAGCAGGCTTTTTACAATGTGAGGCACTGCAATGCCAACAAAAGAAATTGGTCCTGCAAAAGCTGTCACACAGGCAGACAGAATACTGGATAAGAGAATCAGTCCTATGCGGAACAGCTTGATATTCACTCCCATATTCTGGGCATAAACTTCACCCAGCTGATAGGCACCGATAGGCTTAGACATAAAGAACACGATCACCATTGTGAGCAGAACTACTATTGCCATTACTTTCACATTACCCCAGGACATTCCTGAAAAACTTCCCAGTGACCAGTTGTGAAGATTGACGATATTGGAGTCATCCGCAAAGGTAACTACGAAATCTGTAACTGCAGAACAGATGTAACCGATCATGACACCGCTGATAACCAGCATGGACATGTTGTGGACTTTTTTGGCAACCAGCAGGACAAATCCCATGGAAATCATAGAACCGATAAACGCTGCAATGATCATGGCTGCAGAACCCATGGAAATAGATCTGCTCAGAAAATAAATCATCAGAAGTGCAACTACCAGCTTGGCTCCTGAAGAAATTCCAAGTACAAAGGGACCTGCAATAGGGTTATTAAAAAATGTCTGAAGAAGAAATCCGGATACAGAAAGTGCTCCTCCAAGAATGATCACTGACAGAATCCTGGGAAGACGGATTTCCCATATTATATTGTAAGCAGTCGCATCTCCTTGATGTCTGAAAATAATATTCAGAATCTCACCCACTGAAAGATGAATGCTTCCGGCATTTACATTCCAGACAAATAAAATCACCAGAAACACCGCCAGTATAAAAAATGCTATCCAGTATCTGGCTGTACGTTTTTTGTCATCCATATTTTTTGTTCCTTTTGTTTTTATATTTCCTGCTTTTGGCAGTTCTGCAGAATCCCGCAAACATATTTCAATGCCATTCGTAAATAACTATACCAATCGCATAGAATGCGAATTCAAGTGTGCCGAGGATTTACAAATATCATTTTAACTTATGCATATATACAAGTTCATCCAGTGAATCATCATCTGTGGTAAGGATTGTATGAATATCTTCGATCATGGTTCCAAGCTCGGTGGTTTCCTGGAAAAGATTTTTACCCGTACACCACACATTTCCATCCTTCACTGCCTTAAAATCTGCCAGAAGATTACTTTTTGCCAGCAGTTCATCAATACTAGAAAGTTCACCGTCGATAGTACTGTTATAGATGATATAGTCCGCATCTTTTGCTTTGGCATAAAATTCTTCCATCTGCATATTCATGGTAGACAAAGCGTTATCACTTTCTCCTGTATCTTCGGGAACATATTTGCCGCCTGCAAGCTCGATCATGTTTGAAACATAATCACCATTCTTTCGCACATTGACAGCACCTGTGGAATTAATATAAAAGAATGCTACTGTTTTACCTGTATCTTTATCATCAGAGGTCAGAACTTTGTCAAGCTTGTCTGTCTGCTCCTTAAATGCCTTCTCAGCTACATCTTCCTTTCCGAGAAGCACAGCATAGAGTTTCATCCATTCAGTTCTTCCCAGAGGATGGCTCTCATAACTGGAACGTTCTACCATTACCGGGATACCAAACTGTTCCAGTTTCTCTTCCACCTCCGGATTATGATGGATCATAGTTGATTCAATGGCAAGACCACAGCCTTCATCCAGGATCAGTTCATAATCCGGTGCATTGTACTTGCCTGCATAAATCATTTTTCCGGATTCCATGGCATCTTTTGCTTCCTGGATATACCATCCATTCTCCTGAGTTCCTGAAAGACGAATGCTGTCAATACCGTCAATTGCGCGGAAAAGATCCATGGCAGAGGTTGCTACCAGATAGATGTTGTTCAGCGGTTGTTGAATAACTGTGATATCTTTTTCAAGCCCCTTTGGAGCCTTTTTTCCCTCTGGAACTACAAGAAACTGTCCTTCCTGATTGATAGTAATCAGAGCATAGCCATCATTGTAATAGTCTACGCTGAATTCTTCTGCGTAGGAAAGTTCCATACTGTGATCATAGGTAAGTCCCGGGATATCCACAGGAGTTTTTGCATTGTCTTTATCTGCTGCGTATGCTGTACAGACAGTGCATATACAGATAATAAATAATGCAACTGACATAAAACCGATAAATATTGTTTTTTGCTGTTTCTTTATTATGTTTTTCATCTTCATAATTGTTTCTTTGTTTGTATGTGATTATTTTGCTGTTTTTTCTGCTTCTTTGGCAGTTGTGGAATCAAAATTTAAGGTGTAGTCAATCTCGTGAGGCTCACTCATTGCTACTGTATCTGCTGTTACCTCCATCTCTGCATCAAATACGCTGACAGGGATTTCAAAAGTGGAGTTTCCGTCTTTATTAACCGGCTCATATTTCTCACCATCCACAAGCATATAATCATAGTTCGGACTGCTCCATACGATAGTTGCTGTAGCTTTATCGCCTTCTACATTAATGGCTGCAGGAGAATCAATGGTTGCTCTTCCTGAACCGCCTGTGAGAGTTACATCCATGGTATAATCGCCGTCTTCAAGATTCAGATCTGCCAGAGTCTTACCTTCACTTGTCTTACTGTCTTTCGCATCTTTGTCTGTGTCATCTGCTTTGGAATCTGCATCTTTATTTTCTTTATCATCTTTTTTTGCATCTGTATCATCGGATTTTACAGGATTTTTGACACTTACCTTATGGTCATACCATTTTCCTTTTGTTCCGATCAAAGCTACATCGAATTCTTCATCAATTGCGGGTACCGGGATATCAAATCCATATACTTCCTCACTCATTCCATCGCTGTATGTAACAGTATCTGTGGTTGGCTCAAGAACCTCTGCCCCGTCTTTCTGTGCATCTTCTGCCTTTCCGACGAAAAGGTTTACAATTTTCTTAGAAGCAAGGCTTACATGGATAGTCATCTTGCCATCCTTTACTGTAAGGGTTCCTTTTCCATCGTTTGCTTCATTTACATGGAACATTCCGCTGTCTGTATCAAATTCTGCTGTGTAGGTGCCATCCTCTAATGTATCACTCTTGGATGCATCTGTTTCTTTATTATCTGTGTTTTCTGAATCAGCATCTTTTGCAGTTGTTTCTTCTTTATCAGTGGTTTCTTCTGTTGCCGTATCAGTATCTGTCTTTGCAGCAACCGGGCTTGTACCGATCAGAGTAGCTGAAATAGTAAGTGCTGACATTAATAATGTAAATGAACGTTTCTTCATGATTATTTCTTCTCCCTTATCTTCATATTTTTTATAGTTTTTTCTATCGTGCTGTTCAACCCATCTGCTGCAGAGCAACAGGCTTTTGAACAGGTGATGGCAAATATATTATAGTAATTCCAGAAAATAATGCAATTAAGACAGTTCCTCTGGATCTTTCTCAGATGTGCGCACGTTACTGTGAACGGAATGAACAGAAACGTGCGAACTGTTTGCAGTATTTTATGGAATTGCTATGACTTCTTTTTTTCTTATCATATAATATATCTGCCCGGAAACTTTTGCAAGTTCTCCGGGCAGTTTATCTTGTTTGAACAATATTTTTTATTCAGCGTCAGCCTCTGCAGTATCAGCTGTTGTCTCAGCTGCGTCATCTGCCTGTGCATCGTCTGCCTGTGCATCGTCTGCACTGTCATCTGTTGCTTTGGCATCAGTATCTTCTGCTGCTGCATCGTCAGATGCTCCAAGAGAATCAATTGCTGCTTTTGTATGAGCCACATACAGATCTTCTACTGCTGCGATTCTTCCAAGACCTGCGATCTGACAGTCAACACTGTCGAAATCACCGGATGCCTCAAACTGAGATTTCCAGGAATCTGCATCATCACCAGCCATATCATTGTTAGCGTGGTCTCCGGCAACAACCATCAGAGGACGAAGGATTACATTCTTGAATCCTGCTTCTTTTACTTTCTCGATAACCTTGTCACATGCTGTGTCTTCCGGTTCTCCCTCTACAGTTCCGATGAAAGCGTTTGTGAATCCAAGATCATCCATCTGTGTCTGCATCTGGTCATAGGTTACGTTAGCTGTATGGGATGTACCATGTCCCATGAATACAAATGCTGTGCCTGCATCTGCTGCTACTTTCATATCATCAAATCCAGCTTCCTTGCAAGCTTCATCTGTGATTGCCTGAGCAACTGCTTTCTTGTCATCATTGATCACTGTAGCGTCATCACCAACTTCACCGAGCATTGGCTCTGCAATTGCAACAGATTCAAATTTGTCTTTGTATCCATCAATTGCCTCTGTCATTTCATCATATTCTGCACCATGCATCAGATGTGTCGGCTGTACAACAAGATTCTTAACACCGTTAGCTACTGCACGGTCAAGAGCCTGCTGCATATTATCGATTACTTCATCATCTCTTGCCTGTACATGGTTGATGATGATCTGTGCTGTAAATGCACGTCTTACTGACCAGTCCGGATATGCTTTTGCAAGGGCATCCTCGATTCCTTTGATATCCTCTGCACGGCTGTCGTTGAAGGATGTACCAAAACTTACTACAAGAAGTTCATTCTCACCAATCTCATCCTGGTTACGAGGATCATCTTTGGAAGCATCACCTGTGTCACGTCCAAAGTATTCAGGGCTTGCTTCTTCGCCTGTTACCAGTTCTTTCTGAGCATCTGTAAGTTTGTCCCATGCTTCTTTTGCTGCTTTGCAGTCTTCGTCAGTTGTGTCTGTTCTTTCCTGAACATAAATCTTATCGATCAGGGCACCAACTTCGTCTGCGGCTTTCTGATCATCATCAGAAGCTTCTGTTGTATCATCAGATGCTTCCTCTGTATCTGCTGCATCTGCATCGTCTGCAGCTGCTTCTGTGTCATCTGCAGCCTCTTCTGTTGCTGCATCATCAGATGCAAAAGCAACTGTACCTGTTGCTGCTGTCATGGAACAGGTCATGGATACTGCCAGTAATAAGGCTAACATGGATTTTCTTTTCATTTCGTTTTTCCTCTTTTATTTCTCGTATTTCCGGACAATTGTATGCACAAAAAAGGCAACTGCATATTCTGCAGCTACCGCTTTCCCATAAATACATGGTTTATATGTACCAGATATATCTGTAATTTCGATTCTGTCTGATTCATTTAATAAAAGAGCTATGTATCGTTATGAGAATACAGGTTCTGTATACCGCAGACCTTAAATTCTACGCCAAGGCAGTTCTCCTGACTTCGATCATCGCTGTTTCTCCCTTCCCAGTTTCCCAGTGGTTTCTGAAAAGCAGCTCCCATACACAGTGACGGTATCGCTCCGGATTCTCACCGGATTCTCTTTTGCGCATCAAGTACGATGCAACCTTTGCGTTATAACATTGCACATATTCAATTCGGATATTCTTTTTTTATCACATTTTAACAAAAATGTCAATACAATTCGTGTATATTTTCCTTTAATGTTTGGCATTAGTGTTACTGTTCACTCCGTTCACAGTAACGTAGCCAAAATTCATTCCAGATTGCCTGCGGCAATGGAATTTTGGCTTGTATGTATATTATCGCGTTATTCATTACACTTCTGTCAGGGCTTTGAAAAAACAGGTTCTGTTTCCGGTATGGCAGGCTGCACCGATCTGCTCTACTTTAGCAAGGATCGTATCATTGTCACAATCCAGTGTAAGGGATTTTACAAACTGGAGATGTCCGGATGTGAGTCCCTTCGTCCAGAGTTCATTGCGGCTTCTGCTCCAGTAAGTCATTTTACCTGTTTCAAGAGTGGTATTAAATGCTTCTTCATTCATATACGCCAGCATCAGCACTTCGTTTGTCTGATAATCCTGGGCTATAACAGGTACCATTCCATCACTGTTTAATTTAAAATCAGACCATGCGATGCTGCTTTTTAAATTCACTGTATTTTCCATTTTCTGTCTCCATCTAATTTATTGATTGCCATAAATCATTTCGTAAATTTTCAAATTTTACAAACTGCCCTTGGTAGACAGAACATCTGTGATCCTTGGATCATAGGATGTGGCTGCGTCCAGTGCTTTGGCAAAACTTTTGAACATTGCTTCTGCTACATGGTGATTATTCCCACCTGCCAGAACCCTGATATGAAGATTCATGCCACAGGCATAGGAAATGGCATAGAAGAACTCTTTTACCATTTCCGTGGACATGTCACCGATCCTGTCTGTGGTAAACTCTGCATCCCATACAAAGTAAGGTCTTCCGGACAGATCAATCGCACAGAGCACCAGGGATTCATCCATGGGAAGGATGCAGCTTCCATAGCGCTTAATCCCCTTTTTGTCACCAATTGCTTCTTTTAATGCAGTTCCCAGAACAATTCCTGTATCCTCGATGGTGTGATGGTCATCCACCTGAAGATCACCATGGACTCTGACACTGAGATCAAAGAGCCCATGACGGGTAAATCCATCCAGCATATGGTTAAAAAATCCCACACCTGTCTCAATATCAGAATATCCGGTTCCATCCAGATTTATTTTTAATTTGATTTCTGTTTCTTTTGTATTTCTTTCTGCTGAGGCTTCTCTTGCCATGGTTAAGTCCTCTCTGTCTTACTTATTTTCAAACACTCTGAATCCATTGTTTTAATGCGCAAACTACAGTTTACATTATAGCAGATTTCAGATTCAAAGCCTTACCATTATTCTTTATCTTCATCCTCAAAACGAACTGCAATAGAATTTGCATGTGCAGTAAGCTGCTCAGAAGTTGCAAACTGAATGATATCTTTGTGTATATTACGCAGTGCGGATTTTGAGTAATATACAATACTTGATTTCTTGATGAAATCATCTACGGAAAGGGCTGAGAAAAATTTGGCTGTTCCGTTTGTAGGAAGTACATGGTTCGGACCTGCAAAATAATCTCCCAGTGGCTCGGAACTGTACTCTCCGATAAAGATCGCACCTGCATTCTTCACTTTCATCATATCTTCAAAGGGATTGGCTGTCACGATCTCCATATGTTCCGGAGCGATTTCATTGGCTGCCTCAATCGCCTCGTCCATATCCTCTGCGATCAGAATGTATCCAAAGTTATCAAGAGACTTCTGAATGATTTCTTTTCTGGAAAGAACCTCCACGAAACCTTTTACTTCTTCATCTACTTTCTTCGCAAATTCCTCACTTGTAGTGATCAGGATAGCACATGCCAGTTCATCATGCTCTGCCTGGGAAAGAAGGTCAGCTGCCACAAAATGCGGATTAGCTGTCTCATCTGCAAGAACAAGGATCTCACTCGGTCCTGCAATGGAGTCAATGCTTACATAGCCATATACTGCTTTCTTTGCCAAAGCTACGAAAATATTTCCAGGGCCTACGATTTTGTCTACCTTTGGAATGCTTTCTGTACCATAAGCCAGAGCTCCCACTGCCTGGGCTCCTCCAACCTTGTAGATCTCATCTGCTCCGGCCTCTCTTGCTGCTACCAGTGTGGAAGCACATACTTTGCCGTCCTTTCCCGGAGGGGTGGTCATTACAATATGGGGTACTCCTGCAACCTTGGCAGGCACAATATTCATAAGTACAGAGGAAGGATAAACTGCCTTTCCGCCTGGAACATAGACACCTACGCGGTTTAAGGGAGTTACCTTCTGTCCCAGCATGGTTCCGTTTGTGGTACTTGTAAACCAGCTGTTCTGGATCTGTTTTTCATGGTAGGTACGGATATTTACCAGTGCCTTGCGGATCACATCCAGCAGTGCAGGATCAATGGTGTCATAAGCTTCCTTGATCTCTTCTTCTGTAACGCGGATGGTGCCCTTATTGATTTCTACCTTGTCAAACTGCTTTGTATAGGCGAAAAGGGCTTCGTCCCCTTCACTTTTTACCTTTGCCAGAATTTCTGCTACTGCAGATTCAAATTTTCCGTAATTATTAGGGCTTCTTTTTAAGAGAGTTTCCAGAATATCTTTTGTAGATTCTTTGGTGAGTTTTACCTTACGCATAATAAATTCTGCCTTCTTTCTGTATTTTGGAGGTTCATCTGTTGTTCAGTTTATTTGATCACACCTCGAAGTTCCGTGATCAGTTTGCGGATCCGTTCATCTTCCATTTTCATGCTGACCTGATTGACTACCATACGTGCAGACAGCGGGCAGACTTCTTCCAGCACCTTCAGGCCATTCTCGCGAAGGGTGCTTCCGGTTTCCACGATATCCACGATAACCTCGGAAAGTCCTACGATCGGTGCAAGCTCGATGGAACCGTTCAGCTTAATGATCTCCACAGTCTGATGCTTTTTGTTATAGAAGTAATCCTTTGCAATATTTGGATATTTTGTAGCTACACGGATCAGCTGATTGTTATTCAGGACTTCTCTGGCGCTTTCAGGGCCGCATACGCACATGCGGCATGCTCCAAATCCAAGATCCATAACCTCATATAGCTTTCTTCCTTCTTCCAGAATGGTATCCTTACCTACGATACCGATATCTGCTGCACCATACTCTACATAAGTCGGCACATCCGGACCTTTTGCAAGGAAAAACTTCAGCTTCAGTTCCTCATTGGTAAAGATCAGCTTTCGGGAATCTTTGTCACGCATCTCCTCACATGTAATACCGATCTTCTCAAACATATCCAGTGTTTTGTTGGCCAGACGCCCTTTTGTGAGGGCAAATGTAAGATATCTCATCAGTCCTGCTCCTCCTTTGCCGGGCACAATGCCACTTTTTTACCTTTATTTCGAAGCGCCATTGCTTCCTGGATCGCTTTTTTCAGATTTCCCGGATCATAGGTGATCACAATGGTTTTATCGCCAGCCGGAACAGCCAGCTTCTGTCTGGAAAGCGCGAGCATCAGGTTATCGACCACAATGGCAAATCCAATGGAAGAAGCCGGTTTTCCGAAATGCTTCATCAATTCGTTGTAGCGTCCGCCCTTGATCAGGGGTTCACCGGTTCCATATGTATAAGCCTGGAAAATGATCCCTGTATAATAACGGAACTTACTGAGCATTCCAAAATCAAAAGCAATGTATTTCTCACAGCCGTATACTTTCAGGATCTCATAAATTTCTTCCAGTCGTTTTACTGCAGAAAGTGCTTCCGGATTGGAGGTGAGTTTTTTTGCTTTTTCCAGCACTTCTGCTGAACCGAACATCTGAGGCAGTTCAGCAAAAGCCTTGGAAAGGTTATCACCTAAATTCTGTCCCTTAAGAAGTTCTTCCACACCAAAATAATTCTTCTGAGAGATCAGCTCACGAAGATGCTCTTCTATCTCCGGCTCCAGATCTGCCTCTGCAAGCAGGGATTTATAATAATCTACCTGGCCTACGCTAACCTGGAATTCGGTAAGTCCTGCTGCCTTCAGACACTCCACGGTCATAGCAAGGATCTCAGCATCTGCTGCTGCAGAATCATCTCCCATATGCTCAACACCCATCTGAGTATTTTCCTTCATCTGACCTCTGTAACTGGAATTGTTGATAAATGTATTTCCGGTATAACAAAGTCTTACAGGTCCTTTTTCCGGATCAAAATAAGTTGCACATGCTCTGGAAACAGACGGTGTAAAGTCAGGTCTGAGGACAAGTGTGTTTCCCTCTCTGTCAAAAAATTTATATAAATCCTTGGATGGGATCGTTCCTACTTCATTGCTGAACACTTCAAAATACTCAAATCCCGGTGTTTCTATATCTTCATATCCATATCTTGAAAACACCTGGTGGAGCTCCCTCTGGAGCCGTTTTTTGCGGCTGCATTCCTCTCCATAAATGTCCCGCACACCTTCAGGTGTATGAAAAATACGCTGCATGTTCATTTCCTCCGTAACACGTTTTGAGATTTTCTGTGTTCCACTTTAATTCGCTACCATGCTACCACAGAAAAACTTAAATTTGATTATATAGGAAACCTTTCCAAAAGTCAATCCCGTAATTGCAGATCTTTCTGG
>OFRY01001292.1_pt1 | contig 11354 bp, 8 predicted proteins | sample 1543171 | NCBI WGS metagenome assembly OFRY01 (sample SAMN04209240, study PRJEB22552) | human gut metagenome | biome: gut; material: feces | host: Homo sapiens | place: USA: Oklahoma | reverse complement strand
TGCTGCAAGGTCGATCATGTAAGTGATCTCTTCCGGTGTAAAGTCTTTCAGTGTCAGGAAATTTCTTCCTTTAAGATTCATAATATGTCCTCCTCATGGCTGCAGATTTATTTCTGCTCTGCCGGTTTATCTGTCATGATTTCCTTCAGGGATGTTGCCAGCCCTGCGATGCCCTGTATCTCGGACGGAATGATAATCTTCGTTGCCTTGCCGTCAGCAACCTTTGTAAGAGCCTCCAGGCTCTTCAGAGTAAGAACAGATTCATCTGCTCCTGCTTCCTTGATCATACGAAGTCCTTCTGCAGTTGCCTGCTGTACTTTAAGGACTGCCTGTGCCTGTCCTTCAGCCTCTTTGATCATACGCTCCTTCTGAGCCTCCGCATGAAGGATTGCCGCCTGCTTCTCAGCCTCAGCATCCAGGATAGCGGACTGTTTTTTACCCTCTGCAACAAGGATGGTGGAACGTTTCTCTCCTTCTGCTTTCAGAATGGCTTCTCGTCTCTCACGCTCAGCCTTCATCTGTTTCTCCATGGCATCCTGGATGGCTGCCGGAGGAATGATGTTCTTAAGCTCCACACGGTTAACCTTGATTCCCCATGGATCTGTAGCCACATCAAGGGAAGCACGCATCTTGGTATTGATAACCTCTCGGGATGTCAGTGTCTCATCCAGCTCCATATCACCGATGATGTTACGAAGTGTTGTAGCAGAAAGATTCTCGATCGCCATGATCGGATTCTCAACGCCATATGCGTAAAGCTTCGGATCTGTGATCTGGAAAAATACAACCGTATCGATCTGCATGGTTACATTATCTTTGGTAATTACCGGCTGCGGTGGAAAATCCACAACCTGTTCTTTCAGGTTTACTCTTCTTGCAACACGCTCAATGAACGGAACCTTGAAATGGATTCCTGTACCCCAGGTAGCCTTGTAAGCGCCAAGACGTTCCAGTACCACTGCATAGGCCTGCGGTACAATGCGGATACAGGATGCAAGTACCCACAGCACAAGAACGATGACTACAAGCAAAACAACAACTCCACCCATAATTTAGCCCTCCTTGCTAATTTCTTTTACGATCAGCTTCACTCCGCGGATCTCTTCGATCTCAACCACTGCACCTGTTGGAATTTCTTCCCCGTCATCTGCGGTCCGTGCAGTCCACTCGATGTCATTGATCCTCACCTGCCCGGTCTGGGCCAGGTTGTTGACCGGCTGTATCACTACGGCTCTTTTTCCCAGAAGGCTCTCTGCATTGGTCTTTTCCACGCCCTTGTTCATGTAGCGGACCGCCAGAGGTCTGGTAAAGATCAGAAGCACCACGGAAACTCCGAAAAATAAAAGGAGCTGTACAACAATTCCCCCACCAAGCCACGAGGCAATGCACGCCACAAGAGCACCGCCTGCAAACCAGACAGTGGTAAGTCCTACCGTGATTGCTTCAATTACCAGTAAAATTGCCAGTATTCCAAGCCAGGCCAAAGGTGTCATAAAACCCCTCCTCTCTTATTCTCTTCTCTGTCTTGCAGCTTCGTACATCAGGATTCCTGATGCCATGGCAGCATTCAGTGATTCTACTTTTCCGCACATGGGAATGCGGATCAGACAGTCTGCTGCCTCCGCTGCCTGATCGGTCAGGCCCTTTCCCTCGTTTCCGATGAAAAAAGCGGTGCCGCCCTTATAGGATTCCTGATCATAGGAATTCTCACCCTTCAGATGAGCTGCAAAACTGCGGATTCCCTTTTCTTTCAGCTTCTTTTCTAATGATACCACATCTTCCACATATAGAAAAGGCATTCTGTAAATGGAGCCCATAGTAGAACGGATCACCTTGGGATTTGTGATATCCACGCAGGTTTTTGTGAGGAAAACTCCGCTTACGCCGGCGCCCTCACCGGTCCTGAGAATGGTTCCCGCATTTCCCGGATCCTGAAGATCCTCCAGAACCATGACCAGAGGATTTTTTCCCGCCAGTACCTCTTCCTCGCTCCAGGAAGGCAGCTTCAGAACTGTCAGGATCCCCTGGGGAGTCTTGGTATCACACATCTGACGAAATACGGAATCCTTCACGATCTCACAGGGATATTTTTCTGCCTGAGACATCAGCTCTCCATCCCGGGAAACGGTCTCGGAGACAAACACCTGGGAAACCCAGCTTTCCGGTGCTTCCAGAAACATTTTCCGGCCCTCTGCCACAAAAAGTCCCTGCTCTCTTCTGGCTTTTGCCTTCTGGTTCAGCTGCATGACATTTTTTATTTTTGCATTTGATACACTGGTTATCATACTTTTATTTCTCTCCTTCCGGCAATCCGTATTCGGTTAACGTAATTCCTCACGACTTGCATTCAGATCCTTGTTTTTTCCGATGGCGATTATGGAACAGTTGTCCGGAAGCGGTTCGGAAGGATCCAGATCTACCGTGACATTTTCACCCTGCTTGATGCCAATGATATTAATGTGAAAACGCTCCCGTACATTCAGATCTACCAGATTTTTTCCACTCCAGGATACCGGCATGGAAAACTCCGCCATACTGAACTCCGCTGAAAGCTCAAACACATCCAAATACCCGCCGGACATAAGATTTCTGGCAACTCGCAGTCCCATGGACTGTTCCGGATAAATGATCTTATCTGCACCAATTTTGTCAAGTATACGTCCATGAAGAGAATTCATACTTTTTGCAACTACAAAGGGCACTCCCAGATCCTTGGCCTGCATGGTCGCGGAAATACTGGCTTCCAGATTTTCGGCAACCGCGATAATGGCTACATCCACATTCTGAACTCCCAGAGCCTTCAGGATTCCCGGTTCACGGACATCTGCTTTTACCGCATAGGTTACTTTTTCGGAAATCTCTTCGATATTTTCTTCTTTGTCATCAATGGCAAGGACATCACAGTCTGACTCTGCCAGCGTCACCGCCAGAGTCATTCCAAACTGTCCAAGCCCGATCACGGCAAAAGATTTATTTTTCATTCTATTCTCCTGTTTAACCGATCATGATATCTTCTTCACCGAGATGCGTTGTGCTTCCCGGCCTGTTGCGTACACGCATCACAACTGCTGTTCCAAGTGTCAGCGGTCCGATACGTCCCAGATACATGGTAAGGATCACGATCCACTTGCCTGCCACATTCAGCTGAGGTGTCAGTCCTCTGGAAAGTCCTACTGTAGCCCCCGCAGAAGTGATCTCATATAAAACATCTGCCAGATCCACTCCCGGCATTACTGCGGACAAAAGCACCGTCATGGTAAAAAGGATCAGCACACTGGTTCCTGCAACAACCATGGCAGAACGGAGATAGCTCTCACGAATCCTGCGGCCGTATACCTCTACATCCTTTTTTCCCTGAAGATATGCTGCAATAGAAAGGATCAGAACCGCAATGGTAGTAGTCTTCACACCACCGGCAGTGCCCATGGGTGATCCTCCGATAAACATCCACAGCAGGGAAATGATCACGGTAGGTGTGGACAAAAGCGACTGATCCATGGTATAAAATCCCGCCGTACGTGTTGTCACTGACTGGAAAAAGGATGCCATGAGCTTTGTTCCCAGTGGTGCCCCCTTCAGCGTGGAAGGGTTTCCGGATTCAAAAATAAATACCAGAAATGCTCCTGAAAATACCAGGATCCCGGTCATCGTAAGGACCAGCTTGCTCTGAAGCCGCAGTACACGAAAAACTCTGGATGGGGAGAGCTCTTTTCTCAGAACCTTGCGGAATTTATCCCACAGATCCCACCAGACGATAAATCCAAGACCTGACACAATGATCAGGCCAATCGTAGTGATATTGACCAGCGGATTGCTCACATATACCGAAAGGCTTGTTTCCCCGAAAAGATCGATCCCTGCGTTGCAGAATGCAGATACCGCCAGAAATATGGCATGCACCAGACCTTTTTTTATTCCAAATTCCGGTACAAAGCAAAACGCATACAGGACCGCACCGATTCCTTCTGCAAGAAACACGCATTTCACCACACTGCGGACTACAGCCACGACTCCACCCATTTCATCCAGGTTGTAGGATTCCTTGATGATCCGCCGGTTTTTCAGGGAAATTTTCCGCCGGAGGCTGATGAATATCATATTCGCCAGTGCGATCAGTCCGATCCCGCCGATCTGTATCAGGCACAGGATAACCGCTTTTCCAATGGGGCTCCACTGGACTGCCATAACAACTGTGGAAAGTCCTGTTACACATACGCTGGTCGCCGCTGTAAAAACAGCATCCGGGAAGGTAACAGCCTGCCCGGGTGCACTGCAGAACGGCATCCACAAAATAAGTCCACCTACAAAAATCACCCCCGCAAAGCCGAGGGCAATTATTTGTGACGTATTCAGTTTATGCAATCCGTCTGAAACTTTTTTCAAGTTCATATTTTTTATTTATTGTAGTTGTGAGAAAGAGAATTGCAAACCTCCCACATGTAGGAATCTACATTCTTCTGCATTGCAAGAGCCTCATTGATGTCAAAATCAACGAACTCACCGTGGCGATATCCAACAACACGGCTGCGTTTACCGGCAACAAGAAGGTCTACTGCAAGAGCACCCATCATGGACGCATATACACGGTCCTTACATGTAGGGCTTCCACCACGCTGCATGTGACCAAGGATCGTTGCACGTGTCTCGATGCCTGTTGCAGCCTCGATACGTTTTGCCATAGCCTCTGAATGGCCGATACCCTCAGCATTTACGATGATATGGTGTTTCTTGCCTTTCTTACGGCTCTCTACGATATTGTCAATAAGCTTCTGCTCATCGTAATCATATTTCTCCGGGATCAGGATATCCTCAGCACCGTTTGCGATACCGCACCATACTGCAAGGTATCCGGCGTTACGTCCCATAACCTCGATGATACTGCATCTCTCATGGGATGTGGATGTATCACGTACCTTGTCAATAGCTTCCATAGCTGTATTTACAGCAGTATCGAAACCGATGGTGTACTCGGTACATGCGATATCAAGGTCAATAGTTCCCGGCAGGCCAATGGTATTGATTCCAAGGTTCGCAAGCTTCTGAGCACCTGCGAAGGATCCGTCTCCACCGATAACAACAAGGCCGTCGATCCCATGCTTTCTGCAGATCTCTGCAGCCTGCTGCTGTCCTTCCTCTGTTCTCATCTCTGCACATCTGGCAGTATAAAGAATTGTTCCGCCTCGCTCAATCGTATCGGAAACGTCCTTTGCTGTCATATCTCTGATCTCCTCATTTAAGAGACCGCTGTATCCTTTATAGATTCCCTTTACGTTCAGTCCGCTGCTTAATCCTCTTCTGACAACAGCACGGATTGCAGCATTCATTCCAGGTGCGTCACCGCCACTGGTCAAAACGCCGATCGTTTTGATTTTGTTCTCTGCCATATTGTTATCCTCCATCTTATGAAACAACCTATTGTAATACACATATTCGGGTATAGTTTATAGCATTTTTATAAGTTTTTCAATACTCTGTCCACAATTTTAACATTGGAACTTCCATATTTTTTACACATGCGCTCCAGCCAGGAATCCTCGATATGGACCTGATAAGCAGGGGGAAGTTTCTTCATTGCCTTGACATCTTTGAGATAAATAACCACCGTGCTGTTTCCTCTGGATTCCATCAGATCGTCTACCAGACCGGTCTCGGCTTTTGCGTACTCTTCCCGGCTTTCAAACTGGAGCCACAGTTCTCTTGGCATATCATCAAAAAGACGGACCTTTTCCAGGATCAGCTTGCTGGCTTTGTCGTCTTCTGCGGATACTCTTCCCTGAATAAAGAGCCGGGCATCTTCATTCAGGAACATCTGGCATTTTTCGTAATCACGTGGAAATACCACAACCTCCACGGTGCCTACCAGATCTTCCACTGTAAGGAACGCCATTACCTTATTATTCTTTGTATATTTTATGGTTTTATCCGTGATCATTCCACCCACGATCACTTTCTGGTTATCGTAAACCTCCGGTATCCCTGTTTCATCATCCGGCTGAAAATCAGAAGTTTTTGCAGAGATCATTTTTTCCATCATATTCCGGTAACGCTCCAGCGGATGACCGCTGAGATAGATGCCAAGAACTTCCTTCTCAAAGGTCAGTATCGTCTCCTTCGGATATTCTGCTGCCTGCGGCATACGGATCTCAAATTCCTTTTTATCTTCTTCAGGCGCAATATCAAAAAGACTCAGCTGTCCCGCCATGGTATGCTTCTTATCCTGGTTGATACTGTCTATGATCTGCGTATAAACCGTCATTTTCTGATTCCGGTTTCCCTCCAGGCAATCCAGCGCTCCGGCCTTGATCAGATTTTCCACAACTCTCTTGTTGATCTGGTCGATATTTCGCTCAATAAATGTTTTCAGGGAGGTATATTCTCCGTGCTCCTCACGCTCCCGCACAATCCCCTCGATTACCGGACGGCCGATACTCTTGATGGCAGAAAGTGCATAACGAATGGAACCATTGTCAACAGAAAAGCCATAAACACCATGATTGATATCCGGCGGAAGGATCCGGATCCCCATCTGGCGGCATACAGAAATATACTCGGCAACCTTGTTCGGCATTTCCACAACGGATGTCATCAGTGCAGCCATAAATTCTACCGGATAGTAATATTTGAGATATGCCGTCTGGTAGGAAACCACTGCATAAGCGGCAGCGTGAGACTTATTGAAGGCATACTTTGCAAAATCTGTCATCTCATCGTAGATCTTGTTTGCGATCTCCTCGGAAATACCGTTGGCGATACATCCCGGTACTCCCTCTTCCACGTTTCCGTAAACGAAATTCTGGCGTTCTTTTGCCATAACAGAAGCTTTTTTCTTGGACATGGCACGGCGCACCAGGTCACTTCGTCCAAGGGTGTAGCCTGCAAGCTCACGGACGATCTGCATAACCTGCTCCTGGTATACGATACAGCCATAGGTCGGCTTCAGGATCGGCTCCATCTGCGGACAGTCATAACGGATGGTATCCGGACGGTTTTTTCCGCGGATGTACTGCGGAATGAAATCCATGGGACCCGGACGGTAAAGCGAAATTCCCGCGATCACGTCCTCAAGGCTCTGAGGCTTCAGCTCCTTCATGAAGCTTTTCATTCCGGCACTCTCCAGCTGGAACACACCGTCAGTACGTCCTGTTCCGAGAGAATCCAGTACCTTTTTGTCGTTGTAGTCGATCTTTTGCATATCCAGAAGCATACCGGTACTTTTTTCCACCATTTTCACAGCATTCTGGATAACCGTCAGGGTACGGAGACCCAGGAAATCCATTTTCAGAAGTCCCAGCTCTTCCAGTGTTGTCATGGTAAACTGCGTGACAATGGAACCATCCTGTGCTCTGGAAAGGGGTACGTATTCCGATACATCCTTCTGGCTGATCACAACACCTGCCGCATGCATGGAGGTATGCCTCGGAAGCCCCTCCAGACGTTTTGCCAGATCGATCAGACGATGGATATCGTCCTGTTCCTCGTAAGCCTTGCGAAACTCCGGATTCATTCCCAGTGCCTTGTCAATGGTGATATTCAGCTCCTGTGGAATCATCTTGGCGATGGTGTCCACCTGGGCATAAGGCATATCCAGAACACGGCCTACATCACGAATGACACCGCGGGCTGCCAGTGTACCGAAGGTAACGATCTGAACCACGCAGTCATCACCATATTTTCTTCTTACATAATCAATAACCTCCTGTCTCCGTTCGAAGCAGAAATCCACATCGATATCCGGCATGGATACCCGCTCCGGATTCAGGAAGCGCTCAAAATACAAATGGTACTGCATGGGGTCGATGTCCGTGATGCGCAGACAGTAGGAGACCATGCTCCCCGCCGCCGAGCCTCGGCCCGGTCCCACGGGGATACCGGCATCCTTGGCGTATCGGACGAAATCCGACACAATGAGAAAATAATCCGTAAAGCCCATGCGTCCGATCATGTCCAGCTCGTAGTCCAGCTGGCGGCGGTAGTCCTCGTGCTCCGTGCCGTAGCGCTCAGTGAACCCCTTTTCGCACAGCTGCCGCAGATAGGTGGGAGAATCTACCCCCGGCGGCAGCCGGAACTCCGGCAGATGATACTTGCCAAAGGTGAACTCCATTTGGCATCGGTCGGCGATGCGCTGGGTGTTGGCTACGGCGTCGGGATAGGCGCCGAACAGCTCCTCCATCTCCTCCGTGGAGCGGAGGTAGAAGTTTCTCGGCTCATAACGCATCCGGTTCTCGTCGTCTACGGTCTTGCCCGTCTGGATGCACAGCAGTACATCGTGGCTCTCGGCGTCCTCCGGCCGCAGGTAGTGGGCGTCGTTGGTGCAGACCAGTGGGATGCCCGTCTCCTGATGGATGCGGAGCAGATCCCGGTTCACCAGCGTCTGCTGGGGGATGCCGTGGTCCTGCAGTTCCAGATAGAAGTTATCCTCCCCGAAGATCTCCTGCATGGTCAGGGCGTACTCCTTGGCCCCGTCGTAGTCGCCGTTTACCAGCCGCTTGGGGATCTCCCCGGCCAGACAGGCCGACAGGGCGATGAGTCCCTCGCTGTGCTGGCGCAGCAGGTCCAGATCGATGCGGGGCTTGATGTAAAAGCCCTCCACAAATGCCTGACTCACCATGTACGACAGGTTCCGGTAGCCCGTCTCGTTTTTACACAGCAGCACCAGATGCCTGGACTCGGCGTCATATTCATGAACTTTATCGAACCGGGTGCGGCGGGCCACATACACCTCGCACCCGATGATCGGATGGATGCCTTCCGCCTTGCAGGCCCGGTAGAAGTCGATGGCACCATACATGACCCCGTGGTCGGTGATGGCCACCGCCGTCTGGCCCATTCCCTTGATGCGGGCCGGAAGGTCCCGGATGCGGCAGGCCCCGTCCAGCAGGCTGTATTCCGTATGCACATGAAGATGCACAAATCCCATAGCTACTCTTTCCTCCGTCGCAGGTCCATCCTTGGCTGCTTCTCCTGTCGCTTTGTTCTCAGTCACTTATTTCGGCTGCTTATTTTTGGCCGTCCAGCTCCGCCAGATAGTCACACAGCAGCTCCACCGCCGAGACGATGAGTGTTCCGCAGTGGTCGTCGGCCCCTACCGCCTGCGCCGTAGGCGTAGGATGCAGGCCACGCTCCGCCAGCAGTTCCCGGCAGTTCAACAGGTGAAACTGCTGGGTGAAGCGGCGCTGGAACTCTTTGACCTGCTCCACGGAGCGCCGCCGGCCCTCCGGCCCCTCCTGTGCCGTGTAGGGATGCAGCAGACCCAGCACCAGCACGCCGCCGGACACGGCGCCGCAGATGCCGCCGCAGCGCATCCCGCTGCCGAGACCGCTGCCAAGGCCCCAGCACTGCTCCTCCGTCAGACCCGTCAGGTCCCGGAAGGCCCCCAGCACGCTCTGGCCGCAGTTATAGTGCTGCCGGTGATAGCCAAGGGCCAGACGGCACCGCTCTTCCTTCGTCATCATAGCTTCTTCGCCTCCTCCAATAGCTTCCGCATCCGATGGTTCATGCAGGATTTCGTCACCGGCGGGTCGCATTTCTCCGCCAGCTGGGACAGGGACATCTCCGGGTATTGCAGGCGCAGCAGCGCTGTCTGCCGCAGCTTTTCCGGCAGGCGCTCCAGCCGTCCGTTCTCCTGCAGGCGCTGGATGGCATTTTTCTGCTCCAGCGCAGCGTCGATGGTCTTATTCACATTGGCCATGTCGCAGTTCATGGCCCGGTTGGCCCCGTTGCGGATCTCCTTATCCACCTTGGCGGTCATGATATCCATAGCCGCCGCCGGGGCCCCGATGGTGGTCAGCAGATCCTCGATATGCTCGGACTGCTTGAAGTAAATAACGGAGCTGCCACCCCGGCGGACGCTGTGGGGCAGAAAGCCCATCTCCGTCAGCAGGGCCGCCACCTCCCGGCTGGCCTGCGCATGGCCGGTATCCAGCTCCAGATGGTAGCGCTTTTCCGGGTCGGTGACGCTGCCCCCCGCCAGAAAGGCCCCCCGCAGGAAGGCCGTCCGGCAGCACTCATCCTCCAGCAGGCCGAAGTTCACATGGAGCACCAGATTCTGCCGGGGATCGTAGCCCAGCTGGTTGATGATGCGGTCCAGCTTGCTCCGGTCGGTGATGCCGAAGATCAGCTTCCCCCGCTCCTCCTCCGGCAGACGGTCGAATTTCAGACCGAAGGCCCGCTGGAACAGTCGGGGCAGCCGGGCGGCAAAGTCGGCGCTCTCGGTAATGAGCCGCACCTCCGTGGGGCTGAAGGTATTGCCGTAGAGCAGCACGCCGTAGGCCTCGGCCCGTGCGCAGCACAGGCGCTGCACCGGCGTCCGGCACAGCTCGTTTTTCACCTTTCCCGCAAATGACTGCATACCTTCCTCATTTCTCCACTCGGTTTCTCGGCGTCCGGCGGAGGGAATCCTCCACCAGACGGATATTTCTCTGGGCGTGGAGCCGCACCAGCTCCCACGCCAAATGGCCCGGATTATGGCGCACCAGCCCGTTTTCCACCGTGGACACGGGGCGAGTGATGACCTCCACCCCCAGCGCCTCGCAGGCATCCCGGTCGCACAGGATGGGCTCCGCCCCCTCACGGGTATAGCCCCGCATCACCGAAGGTGGGATGGGGGCGTCGTTGACCAGACATAAGTCGAAGAGTCCGGGGCAGCTGTGGTTAAACAGCGCCCGGATATGGTCCGAGGCAGTATACCCCTCTGTCTCCCCCTCCTGCGTCATGACATTACAGACGTAAATTTTCAGGGCACGGGACTCCCGGATGGCCTCCACGATACCATCCACCAGCAGGTTGGGGATGATGCTGGTATACAGGCTCCCCGGCGCCAGCACCACCATCTCCGCCTCCCGGATGGCCTCCACCGCCTCCGGCAGGGCCTTGGGACGGCTGGGCAGCAGATTCACCCGGCGGATGCGGCAGTCCTGCTCCTGCTTGCACTGAAAGATGCGGGACTCCCCCACCACCCGTACGCCGTTTTCAAACTCCGCCTCCAGCTGGATATTCTCATTGGTCACCGGCAGCACCCTACCGGTGATGGCCAGCACCTGACTCAGGCTCTCTACCGCCCGGTCAAAGCTGGGCATGATGCCGTTGAGGGCCGCCAGAAAGAGATTGCCGAAGCTCTGGCCCGCCAGCTCTCCCTCCGGAAACCGGTAGTGCATCAGCTGGGCCATCAGGGGCTCGGCATTGGCCAGCGCCTCCAGACAGTTGCGGATATCTCCCGGCGGAAGCATCCCCAGGTCCTGCCGCAGCCGCCCGGAGCCGCCGCCGTCATCGGCCACCGTGACGATGGCCGTGATATTCTTCGTATAACGCTTCAGGCCACGCAGCAGCGTGGAGAGCCCCGTGCCGCCGCCGATGGC
>OFRY01001272.1_pt1 | contig 11473 bp, 8 predicted proteins | sample 1543171 | NCBI WGS metagenome assembly OFRY01 (sample SAMN04209240, study PRJEB22552) | human gut metagenome | biome: gut; material: feces | host: Homo sapiens | place: USA: Oklahoma | reverse complement strand
TCCTAAGTCGCCATTCGCAAATGGCGAAATCTTTTTGCATTCAAAAAATCAGGACGGGAACTTTAACAGTCCGGTGGACTGTTAAAGTGTGGGAGACCCAATTAGGGGGTCTCCCAATGAACTTGCAGCGCAAGTTCATAAAAGCTAAACGGTAGCACAAAAACGCCCAAAAAATCGAAGCCTTTTAGAAAGAACCCGCTTCCATCCCCGCAACCTCCCGGTTATACGCCGCCATACAGCGGATGACATATACCCGCGCGGCTATGCTGCACAGGCTGCCCGGAATGAGGATCCACGCGTTCAGCACGAAGAACGCAATCATCGCGGCGACATCACAGAAAATCGAAAACCCCTGCAAAGCGAGCGCGTATCCCGGCAGCTTTTTCGGCAGCACGCCTACCTGTATCGCGCGCTGCAAACTCGTCCACACGCCGAGCATTTTAATGCTGTACAAAAGCAGCAGGACGCTCAACACCAAACCGACCACAAAAGCAATACCCACTATCAAAATAGCGATATTGTCCGGCAAGCCGGTGTAATTCGTCACGTTCGGGGCGCCACTCGATGCGAGGAGCACCAAAAGACCGATGAGCAGCAACATCCCGCAAAAAATACCGCACCCGACGATCTGGAGAATTTCCGTCACTTTAAACAGCGTGACGCCCGCTGTGCTCATGAACGGCGTGTCCGTCTTCTTCGCGGAGGCGTACAGCAGCCAAAGCCCGATAAGCACCAGAATATTTTGAACGGGCACAATGTTTACGTTAAACTCTACGTTGAAATTCGTGCCTACGGGCGTGCGTTCCAGCAGATACGCTTGATTTTGCAGCACCGTGAACACCTCAATCACCGATAAGACCGCCGACACGACCATCTGCACCGTAAAAAGCAGCGCGCACATGAAAAACAGCTTTGACGACGCAAACCGTTTTAACATCCCGTGTACCGGTGTAACCGAACGCACGGGCGGCTGCGCGTAATACTGCGGCAGCACCTGAAAATTCTGCGGCGGCTGCATGTTGAAATTCCCGTTCTGCGCCCCGCAAATGCAAGGCGAACCGTCCTCCGGGAGTTTCCTCCCACAATTCGTGCAATACATAACCGAATCTCCTTTTGCGTAACACAAAACCCACCCCCGCGCAGCGGAACTACACCGTCCCGCCGCGGCCGGGAGCGGGTCGCGTTCACTTATTTTGTTTTATCGAGCCATGCCTGCGTTTTTCAGCATCTTATTAAACTGCAGAATAAGCAGACCGTAAAGCACATTGAGCGCAACGCTCGTCAAGCCGAGCGGAACACGGATCCAGCCGTACAGTACCGCATCGCCGAAAACGGAGAAGAACGACACCGCCGCCGAAATGAAGCAGATGACCGCCACAAACATGGAAGCCTTATTCGGAACTATGCCCGTCAGCATCGCGTTCTTCGCGCTGTTCAGCATCTTTATGACCTTTGCTTCGTAAATGATCTCAAAAATGAGCACAACAAAGCCGATGATGCAGGCCGCAATGAGTATGATGAAGAAACCGCTCATCATCTCATCCATGTAGCCGTAGTCATTGGCAAGAGCAACACCGAAGATCACGGCAAGAACAACGCACAGCACCTCCGCAAGGCTCATCACAACAAGACTGATGATGCTGAACACCTTCATGATGGTGAGGCCGGCCGTTTTTGCCGCCGGAACACTCGGGCTTTTCGCAGATATGTATGTGATCCAGTACGCGGCAGCCATTAAGCCGCCTGTGATAAGCATACCGATGACCGTACCGACCGTGGTGCCGCTCTGCGCATCCGAAAGCGCACTGTACAGGTCGCCCGGTGAAACGATAAACTGCATTTCATACGGCAGGTTGCTGTAAATCTGATTTACAATATACGCCGGATCCTGCGGGAACAGGCTTGCGATAATCTGAAACAGCAAATTCGCCGAAAAGAGAATCGCCGTAATGAGGAACAGCGGAGACGCGAAAAAGCTTTTCAGCACACCGTGCACGGGCGTAACCGGTAAAACCGGCCGCTGCACCGGGTATTGCACCGGCGGCTGCGCGTAATACTGCGGCGGCATCTGAAAATTCTGCGTGGGTGCGCCGTAGTTTTGCTGCGGCTGCACCGGCTGTGTGTACGTCTGCTGCTCGGGCTGTGCGGGCTGCTGCCGGCAAACGCACGGCGAGCCGTCTTCGGGGAGCTTTCTTCCGCAATTTGTGCAATACATATTTTCTTTCCTTTCTGTTCTTCCCTAATTCTATCCTCATGCCCCGCCGTCAAGGCCGCACGGCAAAGGCAAAAGCATCAGTGGTAGACCGCGACAATCTCGAGGTTCTCATCGAGCACAACAAGATCTGCGCGCTTGCCGGGTGCAAGGCTGCCGATCTCGTTTTCCATGCCGATCTCCTTCGCCGGGGTCAGCGTCATGGCGCGCACGGCGGTCTCCAGCGGAATGCCCCAGAAAACGAGGTTCTTGAGTTCCGCGTGCAGGTTTGTAACAGAGCCTGCAATGGTGCCGTCCGGCAATGTCGCCTTGCCGTCCTTTACGGTGACCATATTCACACCCAGCATGCCTTGGCCGCCGTCTTCCACGCCGCTCAAACGCATCGCGTCGCTGATGACGCACACGCGCTCCGGCATGAGCTTAAACGTCGTGCGCACCACAGCCGGGTGAATGTGGATGCCGTCACAGATGAGCTCACCGCAGACGTTTTCGTTATCGAACACCGCGCCCACGACACCCGGTGCACGGTGTGCAAGGCCGGACATCGCGTTATACAGGTGCGTCGCATGGGTTACGCCCTTTTTGAACGCGTCCACCGCGCCGTCGTAATCCGTTGCGGTGTGCGCAATGGAAACGGTGCAGAGCTTCGAGGCTTTTTCAACAAAATCGCCGCGCACGTCGCACTCGGGCGCAATGTCCACAAGCTTGATGATGCCGCCGCAGGAATCGTAATACTTCTTAAACACATCGTAATCCGGCGCCTGGATGAACTCGTCGCCTTGCGCGCCCTTTTTCTTCGGCGAGATGAACGGGCCCTCAAGGTTCACGCCGACAATCTTCGCGCCTTCCTTGTCGTCCATGCAAGAGCGAATCGTCTCAAGCGCTTTCAAGATCTCCGCATCGGAAACGGTCATCGTGGTCGGGCAGAAGGACGTGACACCCTTCGTCAGCAGGAACTTCGCCATATTGCGCAGACCCTCTGCGTCGCCGTCGCTGGAATCTGCACCCGCGCCGCCGTGCACGTGAACGTCCACAAAGCCCGGCACAATGGTGTAGCCCGCGCAGTCCACAACGAGGTCTTCCTCTTTGTACGGCAAAGAATCCTCAAGGCGCACGATCTTGCCGTCTTCGATCTCGATATCCGCCTTGCGCAGACAGAATTTGTCGTCCAGTACGTTTGCGTTGATCAGAAACATGTTAAAAACTCCTCTCCGCTGCGACAAAACCGCAGTTTTCTTTTCAATACATCTATACGTTTACAGCAGGCTCAGCAAAACGAGCAGCGTCACGCCCGGCACGCCGAGCACAGCGGATACCGCCACGCTGAGCCGGCTGACGGGAATATACACTCCGGTGTACGGCGCCGTAAAATACAAAACCGCCAGCGCCAGAACGCCCAGCATTGCCGAGCCGATGAGCCTTTTGATTCCCCGCATACGCTCTCCCCCATTTTTATCCTGTCGGAAAAGCTTATGATGCAGGGGAATTTTTCATACCTTAAATGTCGAGCTTCTCTTTATCCGGCACGAAGTCTACCTTGCCGGTCGCAACGTAGGCGGAAGCCACGATAATCGGCAGCGGCGTGCCGATGGTCAATTCGCGCTTCGGACTGCGCTGTGTGATAAGGCCGTCGTACACAAAATCCTCATCCTCGAACGCGTCAAGCGAAACAAAGCCCTCTACGCTGTTTTCGAGGCGCACAAACACACCGCGCATCGTCACACCGCTCACGGTGCCTTCAAAGTGCTCGCCGATGTGCTGACTCATGTACTCTGCCATGTAGCAGTCCTCGGCGTCACGCTCGGCGATGAGCGCGCGAATTTCATTGCGGGAGGATTCCGCCGCAGAGGTCTCGCAGAACTGCGCGTAGCGGCGGCGTACCTCTTCTGCCGGCATGCCTTCCACAAACGCGGAAAGCACGCGGTGAATGGACGTATCCGGGTAACGGCGGATCGGCGAAGTGTAGTGGCTGTAATCGGAAAGCGCGAGGCCGAAGTGGCCGGTCTCCTCCGTCGAATATCTCGCTTTTTCCATCGTGCGCAGCAAACGCTGAGAAACAAGCGTCTCGCACGGCAGACCGCGCACGCGGTCGAGGATCGCGGCGAAATCCTGCGTTTCGGGGTTCGGCTTTACGATCTCCTTGCACGGAACGCCCACGAGCTGCAACAGCGTCACAAGCTCCTCTACGCGCTTCGGGTCCGGGGTGCCGTGCACACGGTAGAGGAACGGCAATTTATGGTCGAGCGAGAATTTCGCCGCCGCAATGTTCGCCGTCACCATCATCTGCTCGATGAGCTGCTCCGCTTCGCCGGAAACGCGCGGCATGATGTCGATACAAATGCCGTTTTCATCAAGAATGAATTTCGATTCGCCGCTGTCCAGCTCCATGGTGCCGCGGGCTGCGGAGTTCGCCTTCAAAATATCGGCAAGCTCCTTCGCCGACATCAAGGACTCCATGACGGGCGCGTATTTGTTCAAAATCTCCTCCGATGCCGTGCCGTCCAGAATTTCGTTGACCTCGCTGTACACACCGCGCACCTTGGAATTGATGATCGTCTTTTTAAAATCGTACTTTGTGATGCGGCCCTCTTTGTCGAGCTCGATAAGCGCGGAGAAGGCCAGCTTGTCCGTGCCCGCGTTCAGGGAGCACGCGCCGTTTGAAAGCACCTCCGGCAGCATCGGAATCACGCGGTCGGCAAAATACACAGACGTGCCGCGGTTGATCGCCTCTTCATCGATGGCAGAGCCCTCTTTCACATAGTGGGAAACATCCGCAATATGCACGCCCAGCGTGTAACCGAAGTCCGTGCGCTTCACGGAGATGGCGTCGTCGAGGTCCTTTGCGTCCTTGCTGTCGATGGTGAAGATTGGCTCGCCGCGCAGGTCAAGGCGCTTTGCGTATTCTTCGTCGCTGATGGGCTCGTTGCCGACGCGCTCGGCTTCGTCGAGCACTTCCTGCGGGAAAACATGCGGAATGCCGTACTGCTCTACAATGGCATCGGCGCAGACACGCGCCGTGCGGCCGCTGCCGAAGACCTTCTTCACGCTTGCATATGCCCAGTCACCGCGGTAATCCTGCTCCAAAGATGCCATGACCTTGTCGCCGTTTTTCGCGCCGTTTAAATCGCGCTCGCGCATACGTAAATTATAGCGAATAGCATTGTCCGGGATGAACTCAATGCCCTCATCGGTGATACTCACCGTGCCGGTCGTCTGCGCGGGCTTGTGCTCTACGATGCGGCGCACACGGCCGGAGGGGCCGCGGTCGTCCTTGCGAATGTCGCCGACGATGATCCTGTCGCCGACGAGCGCACCCTGCAAAGCGCTGCCGTGAATAAAAATGTCGTCACCGCCGCTATCGGGGCGCGCAAAGCCGAAGTTCTTCGAGAGCGAAATGAGCGTCGCTTCCACGTCTTCGCCGACCGGAATAAGCTTCGCGTTGTGCTCGCGGTCAAGTAAAATCATGCGGCGGTCTTTTAAAGAACGCAGTGCATCGTAAAAAGCAAGCTTGTCGAGCACACCTGTCTTTTTCAAAAGCTGGCGTGCGCTCCAGTCGTGAATTTCCTCGCTGCGCATGGTCGCCAAAATCGTCTCTTCCATGCGGTTCAGGGGCGTATCGCGAATGTCGCGGCGGCGGTCGGAACGACCGTTCCTGCCCTGAAAACCCTTGTTTCTGTCATTTCCCTTGTTATACTGTTTCATTATACCTATCCAATCTTCCACAATCACGCCCCGCCCGGTCCAAGGCGAAGCGGCGCCGAGTGCGCAAATTTCTTGTTTTGTTGATCTTTCTCGCCGAGCTACTGTTATGCACAGTGCCGAGATAAATAAATTTTTCCGAGCTCTGCGGAGCTCGACCAAAGGTTTCACCTTTGGAATCTGATAAACTTTCTGAAGAAAGTTTAATCAAAGACTTTTGCGTCCGCTTTCACGTCAGTTTGTGCTTACTTCAGTGCTTTCACTTCTTCTCTGTAAATATCACCGCGCACGGCAAAGCTCTTGTACATATCAAAGCCCGTTGCGGCGGGGCACAGAGACACCACGTCGCCCGGCTCTGCGCTTTCTCTTGCAAGGCGCACGGCATCTTTCATGTTGTTTGCGTGCAGAATCACCGGCGCGCCGTTCTTATAGTTTTCGGCACCGCGCACCGCAGCTTCGATCTTCCCCGCGGCCGGCGTTTTAAAGCCCTCAAGCGGTTTTTCGGGCGCGAGCAGCACGAGTGTCTTCACCTTGTCACAAATGACCTTGCCCAGCTCGTCAAACGGCACCTTTTTGTCCGCACCGCCCGCAATCATAACGATCTTGAAATCATACAGCGAAAGCGTGCCGATCATTGCGCGGGACGGACTCGTTGCGATGGAGTCGTTATACCATCTCACGCCGTCCAGCTCGCGCACGAACTCCATGCGGTGCTCGACGCCGTTGAATTCTTTCGCGACAGTCCTGATAACCTCTTTCGAGACATCGCCCCACACGGCAGAAATCGCCGCAAGGTAGTTTTCGACGTTGTGCTTGCCGGGAATGCGAATGTCGCTTTCCTCCATAATATATTCGTCGCCGAAGTAGATTTTGCCGTCCGCGCTGCACCACGCGCCGTTCGTCTTCTCTCTGCGGGAGAACATGTACGTCATGCCGCGCGTGTCAGCGGCACAGGCCGCCGTCAGGGCGTTATCCGCGTTCAAAACCGTGCGACCGAACGCATTCTGGTGCAAAAGTACGTTCTTCTTCGCGTTCACGTACTCGTCCATATCCTTGTGCACGTCGAGGTGGTTCGGCGACAGATTCGTGATGACCGCGACATTCGGGCTGCGGCGCATGGAGATGAGCTGGAAGCTCGAAAGCTCCACCACCGCCACATCCTTGGGCTTTACATCACGGATCTCCGGCAGAAGCGGGCGGCCGATGTTGCCGCCGAGGTGCACGGTCTTGCCCGCCGCTTTCAGCATTTCGGCAATGACGGACGTTGTGGTCGTCTTGCCGTCGCTGCCCGTCACGGCGTAAATTTTGCACGGACACAGGTCGAAAAAGACTTCCATTTCGCTCGTCACGGCAACACCGTTTGCACGGGCCTTTTGCAGCTCGGGCAGCAGATACGGCACGCCGGGCGCGCGGAACAGCATGTCTTCGTCGATACTTTCAAGGTAGTCTTCGCCGCAGATGAAGTTTGCGCCGAGCTTTTTCAGCGCTTCGCCGTCTTCGCCCAGCGCCGCTTCGCTGCGCTTATCGCGCACCGAAACGGCTGCACCGTGGGCTTTAAACTGCTCAATGAGCGGCAGGTTGGAGCGCCCCACGCCGACAAACGTGATGCGCTTGCCGGAAAGAGACGCGTAAAATTCGTTTGCTGTCATAATTCGGAACTTTCTCCTTTATTTTAAAAAGGTGCGGTAATCCTCCAGATTCTTGCGGAGCAATTCGGGGGTGTTTAAGGTATACGGACATTTCTTCACGCACTGGCCGCAGTGCTTGCAGTTTTCAATCAGCTCCATTTTCGCCTGCCACTCGGGCGTCAGCCATGCGGCGGACGGAGCGCGGCGCAGCATAAGCGACATGCGCGCGCACTGATTGATCTCAATACCGGCGGGACATGGCATGCAGTAGCCGCAGCCGCGGCAGAAATCGCCCGCGAGGGACTCGTGCTCTTTTTCGATGAACGCCGCAAGCTCGTCCGTCATCACCGGCGGGTTATCATTGTAGGAAAGAAACTCGTCAAGCTCTTTCTCGCGCTGTACACCCCAAATGGGCAACGTGTTCTCATACTGCGCAAGGTACGCATACGCCGCATCGCTGCGCGTGATGAGACCGCCGGAAAGCGCCTTCATGCAGATGAAGCCGACGTTCTTCTCCTTACATAGGTTCACGAGCTCAATGTCCTTTTCGCTCGCAAGGTAGCAGAACGGGAACTGCAGCGTTTCATACAAGCCGGATTCCACGGCTTCGCGCGCCACATGCAGGCGATGATTCGTGATGCCGATGTGACGGATCTTGCCCTGCGCTTTCGCTTCCAGCATCGCCTCATAAAGGCCTGTACCGTCGCCGGGCTTCGGGCAGAAGGACGGCGTGTGGAACTGGTAAATATCCACGTGGTCGGTCTTCAGCATAGAAAGGCTCGTCTCGAGGTCTTTCCAAAAGCCTTCAACGGTTGTCGAGGCCGTTTTCGTCGCGATGATGATGTCGTCGCGCACATCGGCAAGTGCCTGACCAATCTTATATTCGCTATCCGAATACGCGCGTGCGGTGTCGAAAAAGCGGATGCCGTTATCGTATGCTTTGCGCAGCAGCTTGCCCGCTTCTTCAACGGAAATGCGCTGGATGGGCAGCGCGCCGAAGCCGTTGCGATTGACCGTGATGCCGGTATTGCCGAGTGTCACTGTTTTCATAGTTTTCCCGTCCTTTCAAAATATACATACCCGAAAATTTCCTTTGGGCTTTATTCCGTGTCCGCCGTCATTTCCTGATAGCTTTTATATAAATCAAAGTAAATGCCCTTTTTCTTCATAAGCTCCTGATGCGTACCGGCTTCTTCAATGCCCTTATCCGTCAGCACCAGAATTTTCGTCGCGTTCTTGATGGTCGTCAAACGGTGCGCAATCGTGAACGTCGTTCTGCCCTTCGCGAGCTTTTCAAGCGACGCCTGCACGATACGCTCGCTTTCGTTATCGAGCGCACTCGTCGCTTCGTCTAAAATCAAAATCGGCGGGTTCTTTAAAAACGCACGCGCAATGGAAATGCGTTGCTTCTGGCCGCCGGAAAGCTTCACGCCGCGCTCGCCGACGTATGTATCGTAGCCGTTTGAAAGCCCCTCGATAAATTCATGCGCGCCCGCCATTTTGGAGGCCGCAATGACTTCTTCTTTCGACGCGCCCGGCTTGCCGTACTGAATGTTCTCAAACACCGAGCCGGAGAACAGGTACACGTCCTGCTGCACAAAGCCGATGCGGTCGCGCAGGGATTTCAGCGTCACCGTACGGATATCCTTGCCGTCGATGCGGATGGTGCCGGCAGTCGTATCGTAAAAACGCGGGATGAGGTTGCACAGCGTCGTTTTACCGCCGCCCGAAGGGCCGACAAGCGCGATGTTCTCGCCCGCCTTTACGTCGAGGTCGATGTCAGAAAGCACCTCGGTGCCGTCGTCGTTATACTTGAAGCTTACGTGGTCGAACGTCACGTCGCCCTTGACAATGCCGATGTCTTTGGCGTCCGGCGCGTCGCTGATCTCGATGGGCGCGTCCATAACCTGAAAGAAGCGCTCCACGCCGCTCATGCCGCTTTGGAACTGCTCCGTAAACTGCACGATGCGGTGAATGGAATTGATGAGCGTTGTGATATACAAAAGGTACGCCACAAGCTGCGAGGGGTCGATGGCGCCGTTCATCATGAAGATGGCGCCCGCAATGACGACCACGATATACATGAGACCATCAAAGAATTTATTGGAGGCTTCAAAGCCGCCCATATACATGTAGCGCAGGCGCTTGATGTTGTAAAAGCGCTGATTGCCCTCTTCAAACTTCTTTTCTTCAAGCGGCTCGTTCGCGAAGGATTTCACCACGCGCACGCCAAGCAGGCTGTCTTCCACCTGCGCGTTGATCTCGCCGAGCTGTTGGCGCTGGCTGCGGAACTGCGCCTGCATTCTCTTATTGAAGAACATGGCGGCCGCCAGCATAAACGGCAGCACCGCAAAGATAATCAGCGTCAGCGGCACACTCATCGTGCACAAAATCACAAATGCGCCGATGATCTTGATGCCCGCAATGAAAAATTCCTCCGGACAGTGATGCGCAAACTCCGTGATGTCAAACAGGTCAGTCGTGATGCGGGACATGAGCTGACCGATCTTCGTGTTGTCAAAATACGAGAACGAGAGCTTCTGCAGGTGAGCGAACATGTCGCGGCGCATGTCGGTCTCGATCTTTGTGCCCATGATGTGGCCGATGGACGCCATGAAGAACGTCGCGCCCACGTCGACGAGCTTTAAGAAAATGTACAGCCCTCCGATGCGCAGAATATAACTGAGCGTCAAAGACGCCAGGTCATTGATGCCGCGGTCCGTGATCTGCTGCACGATGATTGGCAACGCCAGCTCGCATACGGTCGTCAGCGCCGCGCAGAACAGGTCGAAAATGAGGATCCACAGATACTTTTTAAAGTACGGCGCAAAACGGCGTATAAGACCCTTTTTGCCCTTATTTGTCACAGTTGCTTCCATAATACCCATCCTTTCTTTCGTCGGCGCAAAATCGTTTTCCGCACCGCGAAATTCCCCAAAAACTTATAATTTTATTTTATCACAGGCACATGGCCTTTACAAGACAGGAAGTTACTTCAAATGCAGTTTATCCGCCAGTTTTTCACCCTTCGGCAGCTGCACGATCTCCTCGCGCGTGATGGCTTTGGTAAACACCGCCGCCACGAGGTAAACGAAGATTGCAAGCAGAATAACCGGAATGACCGCGAACTTCTCACTCATAAAGCGCGTGAGCAGCAGATATACGGGGTACGAGACCGCGCCCATAATGACAGAAGCAAGGAGCGGACGAATGCCCATGCGCACCACGCTCGGAATTTCCGGCAGCATACGGTGCAGCGCGATAAGGTTCAGAATAATCATAACAAGATACGAAACGAACGTACCGACAGCAGAGCCCATGGCGTTGATCTCCGGGATACCGCACAGCACATACACAACGCCAATGCGTACCACCGTACCGACAATCATGTTGATGACCGGCACGTATACCTTGCCGACCGCCTGAATCATCGCATTCGTAGTGTAAAGTAAGCTCGCCGTGATGACCGCCGGCGCCATAACGGCGAGCAGCGGCGCGGTATTTGCCGCAAACTCCGGGCGGCTGTAAAGCAACAGGGAGCAAATGGGTTTTGCAAAAATGCACAAACCCGCGGCAGACGGGATGGCTACCATGAGCGTCATGCGCAGGGAGAGCATGGAAATACGGTTGATTTCGCGCTTTTCTTTTTTTGCGATCGCACCGGAAAGCATCGGCAGCACGATGGTAGAGATGGGCACGATGACGGCGTTCGGCAGGTCGAAATACTTGCGCGCCGTGCCGAGCCAGCCCTTCATAGCGATGGCGGAGTTCGCGTCCACACCGGCAGCGCCCTGCAAACGATACATCATCACGGAGGAATCCACAATGTCGAGCGCGCTCAAAAACGCAGAGCCGATGATGACCGGCACCGCAAAGGTCAGGATAGATTTCAAAATTTCACCAACACTCGAAACCTTCGGCAAAAAAGGTGAAT
>OFRY01001270.1_pt1 | contig 11486 bp, 5 predicted proteins | sample 1543171 | NCBI WGS metagenome assembly OFRY01 (sample SAMN04209240, study PRJEB22552) | human gut metagenome | biome: gut; material: feces | host: Homo sapiens | place: USA: Oklahoma | reverse complement strand
CTGAACATCGTATTTCATTCTTCCAAAGCCTCTCTAAGTGCATCCATGAAGCCCTGACTCTTGCTGTTTTGAAGTGTAAACGTTGCAGTCTCGCTGCTGTTGTCATTTTTTTTCGTCAGCTTCCATACATACTTCAGATTGTCGTTGGTAAAGCCTTTTGAGAAGTCGGGAGCTGCCGTTGCTGTCGAGCTAAAGCGGAAGGGGCGGTCTTGTCCAGGCTTGTGATAGGCATAACCTGTGGCTTTGGTCAGTGCTTTGTTTTCTCCCGTTGTTACCTGACACTTCAGAATGTAGTAACCATCCGTTAGTTCGCTTGCCTTTGTGGCTGTTGCGCTGACAGGCGAAGTGGTAGTTGAAGCATCGGTTGATTGTGCGCATACTGTCCCCGCACAGGCGAGTGACAGCATGAATAAACTCATTGCTTTTTTCATAATGTGATTGTGAATGTGATTTGTATGATTTACGAGTCTTGTGCGTGTTTTTACAAGCAAGGTTGGGACGTTCTTCACAGAATGGAAAATCCAAACAATGTTCTTCTCATTTTAGTAAAGTGAAGTTGATTTTCTGTTTGTGATGACTATGAATTCCAATCCGAGCGCAAATCTACGCTTAGAAATTAAGGTTGTCAAATCGGGGGGGTAATGAATCTTAAACTTGTATATTGTTTTGTAAATAACAACTGAATCCGTGGTGTATCTCCTCTAAAAGTTATCTGTGCTTAGCATATTTCGGATCAATAACCTGGTCTTTGAGTGGTTAAAATTTAAGTTCTGTGTTGTTCGTGAGACAATTGCAACCTGTACGAATAAGGTTCCGTGTGTAGCTTGTAGCGTTTGAACGCTACTTGGGGACACCTCGTTTCAGATTTATGCCTGTTGCGGATGTCCCCAAGTAGGTTGGGGCAGTTTGACCGCTTGGTGCGGGGCAGGCAAATGGCTGTCTGTCACGCAGGGAAGGCGGTGTGTCGGTCTCTTTACTGTTTAAAACTCATCGTTTGCATACAGATAATCAAACGTACACTGTTTCCAGTCAAAGATTTCGTCGTCGCGGAAGAAGCGTTTCAATTCGATGGCTGCCGTTTCGGGTGAGTCAGACGTGTGGACAATGTTTTCCTGGAAACTCATGCAGTAGGAACCGCGAATGGTGCCCGGAGCGGCGTGGCGACCATTGGTTGGACCCGCCAGGGCACGTACAGCCGCAATGGCATCAACGCCTGAAAGGCAGAGGGCCACGACAGGAGCCGTCATCATCGAGTCTTTCACACGTTGAAAGAAGGGCTTTTCGCTCAAATGTGCGTAGTGTTCGCTGAGCAACTCGTCTGTGAGTTGCATCATCTTCATGCCGCAGAGGTGCAGTCCTTTCTTTTCGAAGATGCTGACGATTTCGCCGACCAGGGCGCGTTGCAAGGTGCAGGGCTTAAGCAGCACCAATGTTTTCTCAATTGCCATAGTAGAAATGGGGTTAGTGTTGATGAAAAAAGAATGTCATAAAGTGCGTGTGCAGTCGCGTGGGGTACGCAGACAACCCGTGCGATACACGAAAAAGTAAAAGCTCCCTGCCCCAAGGTCAGGCAATGGGTGCGGGGAGCTGTCCTTGTCAGTCAATCCGGGCAGAGGCTTTGCTGTTTTCCGTCTTTAGGAAACGTTCAGAAAGCACCCGGGTGTCGTCCGAGTGGGGCGAAGCATGGCTACCTTCTGATGAATGCGTGCCTCTGTCAGGTTTGTCCGTGCGACCCACTTCACTTGGTCGCCACTTGCTTCTCCGGCGTAACGTCCGTAATGATGCCCGAAGAGTCACCATCCGTCTGTTCGCCATTCTGCCCCGTCGGTTTATCCGTCGGTTGCTCGCTGGGCTTGTTCGAAGGCTGGTTGGTTGACTGATCTGTGGCAGGGTCTTTGGCCGGCGGATTGGTTGCATCCGTTTGAGGCGCATTGTCAGCTTCACCCTTGTTGCTGTGTGGCAACATTTCAGAGAGTGAACGTTTGATTTCCACATTCCACGTATCAATCAGCTTCTCCATCTGCTTGTCATCGAATACTTTGCAGTACGCTTCGATAAACTCCGTCATGTCCGCATAAGCTTTGTCGGTTTCGATGCGTGCCTTAGCCAAGGCATCGCGTACAAACTCCGACTTCTCCTTGCTTCGTGCGAGCAACATGGCGTTGACGCGTTCGTTTTCTGCCTTCAGTTTCTCCACAGCAGCCTTGATGCCGAGCGTTTCCACTTCCGTTTGGTAGGTTTCTCCCAGCAAGTCCTCCACGAGGTTGGTCAGGATACCCGTCTTTTGTCCAATCTTCCAGTTTACACTGACCTTGTACTTCTGTAAGAGCGTACTGAGTTTCATTGCCGCCTCGTTGCCCGTGATTTCGGGCAAGTTAGCGTGGCCAGTTACCACTCGGTTGATGTTGACAAACAGTCGGTTGCGCGATGCGTCCGCCTCGTGTAGCGGTTGCGTGAAGGTACTTCCCTGCGCGATGAGCAGGTTTCTGTTTTCCTCCTTCAACACGGCTTCAATGTTTTCCTTTCGTTTGTTGAACTCCGCATTTTCAGAGGTTTGCTCCTTGAGGAGCGTCAAAAAGAGGTGCATAAAGTTGTAGTGTGCACCGTTTCTCATGCGAGAAATTGTAACTGCATAAAATTTTTTCATATTGAAATTTTGTTCTTAGTTTCGCCCGCAGCCCTACTTGCTTAAGGAAAGTCTGACAGGGGCATGTAAATAAATAAGTTGGTTCTTCTACACTTCTAATCATCATTGGAGAGAAAAAATAGTTGTATTTGTAAGGTTTCTATAGCGAGGGTTGTTGCCCCCGCGGGAATCAATTTTTAAGGGGTTATTATTCTAATGTACTCTCGATGCGGCGTGTTGTTCTTACAGCGCAACGTCGCTTCAGGATTTCGAATGAGTTAGTGATTGCACCTGGGTTAGAAGTGACAATCTTTCTGTGTTGGCTTGAAAGAAAACCGTACTCAGTGCGTAGGCGAGCTTCTTTCCAAGTCCTGTATTAGTTGATAATGATTGATTAGATGGGTTGTGGCGGCAAAGATACAATGATATTCGGAATAACCAAAAAAATTAACCTTGAAAACTATAATTATTTTTCTATGTGTAAAAACAGTTCATTATCAGCATGGTTTAACTGCGTTTGTTTGTGTGTATGAAAGAAAGTCATGGGCCGTTACATCCTTGTTTTGTGGGTCTACTTTTATTTTTAAGGTCTTATTAGGAGGGCTATCCAATGCTTGCATGGGGGTAGAGAGGCCTTTTGTTGCGCTAAAAAAGGGATGAAGGAATTGGTTTATAGGAAGTTCTGTCCAATGAGATGGTTGATGGAAATATTCCGCTTGCTTGGGGCATTTTTGTTCGTCGGGTAGCACTAACAGCAGGAGAAATATTCAGCGTTTTTCGTTGAGCAGGAGTGGCGCATGTGGAAAAGTCGGCCATTTTCGTTTTTGTAAGGCTTGCAAGGGCAGAAAAGTCGGACTTTTGGGGTCTTGTAAGGGGTGCAAAAGGGGAAAAGTTCGGTGTTTTTCGTGGGGAAGGATAGGTAAGGAGAAGAAGTGCGGAAACAGGGATTCGTGAAGAAGTTGCAGGGGGCATTCGTTTCAGAAGTCTTGGTCTGGTTCGCTCGCTGAGGGCTTGGGCTTAGCGTCAGCAATCCTTTGTTTGAGAAACAGAAACTAAAAAAGGTCGGACCTCAAGGAGAGATCCGACCTTCTATTAAAAGAAGTGGGCGCGTCAGTAGGATCATGCTGACGCACAAGGACTACTTTACTTAATCCAAACCTTCTTGCCTTCCGTGATGTATACACCTCGGGTCGGGTTCTTCACACGGCGACCGCTGAGGTCGTAGGTGGGAACCGCTTTCGACGGGGTGGTCACGTTGCCAATGCCCGTATAGATGAGCTGGAAGGGGAAGAACGTCTGCGATTCCGTGGCAGGACGCGTGAGGTACGCCCGATTCTTCTCCAGTTCAAGACTGTTGAAGAGCGTAAAGCCTGCCTTCGGTGTAACCGTCAGTTCGTAGTACTTCAGTGCATTGTCCGTCGCTGTAGGCTCCGTAACACTGAGCAGGAGGCTCTTTGTACGACCTGCTTCCACGCTGGGTTCGAAATGGTATTCGCCTGCAGCGGCTTCCACCACTACACCCGTGTGGGCAGGAACGATTCCCTCTTCGATTTCGTTTAGAATCACCTGGTTATCCTTCACTTCCGTCGCAGCGAAAGCCTTAACCCCCTCCGGAATCAAGGTTGGATAAGGCAACGCAAGCGTCTTCATGCCGTCGAGTCCCATTTGCAGGTTATACCCATAGCTTCCGTCCGCCTCGAGTTCCTCTGCTTTCTTGCTCAACAATTGGAAATCGTGGATAACCATGCACTTCTTGTTCGTCATATTGATGACCAAGCCGAGCGATACCTCGGTTTCCTCTTGCAAGAGGAATTCCAGCTTGTTGCTCATCGTTGCGCTCTTCGGACTCATCAAGGTAGCGTTGAGTGCCTCGCTCAGTCGGTTCGTATCGGGCAATCCCTTGCCCTTAGCCACAACCAAGTAAGAGTTCTCACACTCACCTTCATACTTTTCGTCGTAGTTGGCCACGAAGGTGTACATACCAGCCGGCAATTTGATCGTCTGGTAAGCCTTGTGGTCGGTGAGCGTCGGGTAGAAGTTGTCCCAGGTCGTCGTACAAGTGAACTGATCGTTCTTCTCGCGGTCTACGTGCACCGTCGTAATGACACCATTTTTGCTTTCCACCGCATTTTCAAGCGTCCAGTCCGTAATCTTCATGAATCGGCGCTTGCTGAACGGGCTAATCGGCGTGTTCGGGTCGTACGTGTAGGGAGCGCGGTAGTTGCGGAGGTAAGTTTCGCTTACATCTTCGCTTTGGCCGTTCGCCTGGAAGTTCAAACTAAAGACACCCTTGGTTACGACCCAGGCATCTCCGTCCGGTCCGAAGTTCAAACGCTGTCCGTTGTTCTTGTTACCGCTACGGTCTATCACGTTTCCGCCGTTCTGGTTGAAGTCAAAGTAAACAGCCAGGCGGTCAGCTGCATCAGCCGTTCCTTCAGCAATCGGTTGGTTGGCATAGTGTTGCAACTTCTCAGTAGTCAAAGCCGTGTTCCACACACGGAACTCGTCAATCTGACCAAACATCGGTGCGTCGTTCAGACTGACTGAGAAGTTTTTCAGCTGACTGAGTGCCCCGGGCTGGAGGTTGTTCTCCTGAATGATTTCACCATCGCGGTAGAAGCTGACCTTCTGACCGTTGTAGACCACTGCATAGTGGTGCCACTCGTTCTCTTTGACCATCTTCGGCACTTTACAGAGGTCATCCTTGCCTTTGGTGATACTGTAATTGCCTTCCTGGTCGGCCTTGATCATCCAGTTCATGTTGTCACCCACGCCACAGCAATAATTAGTGAGCTGTGTGGGGTTCATCCACCAATCAATGGTAAATGCCTGCATGTTGTTATCGAAGGGAACGCGTTCAAGCTTCACTTCCTGACCGTATGACGTAAAGTTCAGACCATTCTTGCTGTCTGCGTTGCAAACAATCAGGGCGCGCGGCTGACTGAAGCTGTTTTCGCCAGCCGAGTTGCTTACGGTCAGCGTCGCATCGTAGACACCCGCCTGCTTCGGACTAAATGAAGAGTTCTGACCCTTAATCAAGTAAGAAGCCTTCGGGCTGCTCAACATCCAGTTCCAGCTAGTCGGGCCACTCTTAGATTGGTCCTTGAGGAAAGTCGTCTCGCCCTTGAGGATTACCGCCGGTGTAATGGCAAAGGCGGCCACGGGCGGAACTTCCGTCACCTGAATCTGTTGCGAAGCCTGCTTTTTCTTACCGTCGGGCGAGGTGACGGTGAGCGTCACGGTGTAAGTGCCCTTGTGTTGGTAAGTAGCGGCAGCATTCATCGTATAAACCTTTTCAACTTCAGCCCCGGGCATATCCCACTCATACGTGTAGCCCAAGATGGGATTGTTGACCAGGAAAGTGATGTGTTCGCCGGCTGCGATGACCTTGCGAATGGGCTCAAAGCTGGCGTCGCCCTCGGGAGCGGCTTGTACCTGCAACAGGAGTGAGTCGGTCACCTTTTCTCCCGCCTCATTGACAGCGGTCAGCGTAACCTTCTGTTCACCAGCCTGTGTAAAGGTCAAGTTGGGAGTCAGGTTGTGCAAATCCTTCACTCCCGCTCCTTCAGCCGTCCAAGTCAGCGCGCTGACTGATTCTGAAATTTTGGCAGAGAGCTTTGCGGGGATGCCCACATAGACTGTACCCGTAGGAGGAACGATTGAGGCCGACAAAGCTTCGGTTGGAGCAGTCAACTTTAAGGAAGGATAAGGCATTTGGTTAATCTGCGTGTTGAGCCCTTCGGCATGGTTGCCGCCGATGCAGTCGCGCAGGTACTTCTTACCGTCGATGGTCATCACTTCTCCCTTGTAATTGGCAATCAAGCCCTGGGGCATGAGTGAACCACCGTATTGTACGTCCTTATTAGCCTTGATCTGTTCCGCAGTGCGGGCATAGTTCCAGATACGAATCTCGTCATACTTGGCATGGTTGTCGTCGTACGAGCCATTACTGCGCCACGTGAGGTTTCCGAAGCCACCGATGCCGCTGTAACGCTCGGAAGTGAGCTTGCCGTTGTTTGTGCCGTTGATGTAAAGCGTCATCACGTTCTTTTTGACCGTAATGGCCACGTGATTCCACTGTCCCGTGCGGAGTTTTCCGCCTGTGGTTTCGATGCGGTTGCCGTTGGGGTCCCAACCTACGGTAAATGAACCGTTGGCATTGGCATGGAACATAAACTGACCCCATCCCGGACCGGCACTCTGGTTCCAGTTGCTGAGCGAACTTGGGTTAATCCAGTATTCAATGGTCGCTTCCTCCAGCTTGTTGCGGAAGATGTTGGGAATCGAGAAGCCCGAGTGGTTCACGTTGGCCACTTGGTTGACCACCTTATTCTTAATCGGGGTCGTGACACTCACCTTGGCAGACTCTTCCTTGTTGCTATACTTCGCTGAGACGCTGTAGGTTGCGTTGTCCTCCTCGCTCGTCAGCGTGAAGCTCGTTTCGTTGGCAGGAACTTCAGCCAGGAGCGTACCGTTGCAGTAGATGCGGTAGTTCGCTACCTGGTAATGCGAGCGGATTGGGCTTTGCCAGCTGAGCTTGCCTTCGTGGAGTGCCAGGTTCTGCGGAGCGTAGAGTCCACGGCCGTAAACGATGGTCGAAATGATGGTCTTTTTGCCCTTACTTTCGATTTTGAGTTTGCCTCCTTCGAGGTTGAAAGGCGTCTCAACCCCTTCCAGGTCGTTTTCGTAGTCCATGATAGAGGCACTGTGGATGTTACCCGTGCCCTGACCCCAGCTGCGCGTGTCGATAATGAAGAAATACTTCAGCGGCTGGTTCTTGTCAAACTGACTAGAGAGGTCGGTGAGGTCGTAACCAAACTCCATCGGCTCATCATGGAGCTTACCATCCGCCCATTTACCCAGCATCGGGACAGCAGGAGCCGGATTGCTGTTACCATAATTGCCATCACCGGCATACTTAAAGTGGTCGAAGGCAACGACCTGTTCCGGATAAGTAGCATTAAGGTCGGTCGACACACCGGCACTGAGGTGTAACTCACTGCGGTGGCTGTAATCCATCTTGAGCTTGATGGTGCGGAGCGGACGATAGTCCTTGCGCACCTTGTAAATCTCCGGATACCACCAATCTCCTGAGAATTGGAAGGATTGTCCGCTCTGATTGAAGCGCGAACCGGCATAAGCATAAGGACAGTAAACAAAGCCTTGGTTACACCACATATTTCCCCAGGAATTGACCATGATCCACGCACCGCGCTCGTCAGCTGAGGCTTCGCCCATGATTCCGTTTCCGTTCAGGTCCAACTCAATGCGGTCGTCATAGCCTACGATGGTCATCGCATGGTCCACCTGGGTGCCCCAACGCTTTACGTAATACTTACCAGTGAAACCAAACGCATCATTTTGAGGAGAGCCGGGCAGCGGTTGGAAGTCACCGCCCGATGCCACGCCAATGCCGGCTATACCACCGCCATAAAAGCTCGTGTCGCCGTTATGGTTGTAGAGCCAACGCTTCAACGCTTCGCGTCCCTTGGGAGTGCCGAGGCTCGCGGGGAAGTGAGCGGGGGCCAACATGCGGTTGAACATGGCGGAGTACCACTTGTCGTATCCCTGCATCCATCCGAAATCCGACTGGGTCTCAATCTGTGCACCAAAGAGGTGGGAGTAAGTCGTACCGCCGTATAATTCGGCTGACGGGACACCAATGTTTTGTACAAATTCGTCCTTGCCCGAGTTGCCATTGGTCAGCAACCACACAAAGTGCGAGGGATAACGGTTGGCAAGCGATCGTGCGTCGCGATTGCGGTAGGCATTGAGCTCATGGGTAAACATGTAGCAGATACGCGAGGCAGAACCACAGGAACCACCGTCTTGTGCAAAGACGGGAGGGAAGAAACGTAGCTTGGAGTTGTCCACGTGGTCGGGTAGAGGGCTCTGTTCGGTTCCCAACGTGTGTCGGCTCTCGTTACCACCGGCATTCAGTAGCGAATAGTCGGGGTAGAAAGCCGTGGAGTAGTCGGGATACTTGCTCCGATCGACCTGCTGAGCATAGGCACTGGCTGGAATCATGGCAGCCAGAAGCCATGCAGATGCGATAAAATGTTTCATGTGTAGATAGAGATTGATTTGTGTGTTGTTCGATAGAGGGAACGGCAACCTGCAGCGGCTTCCGTTGGTGGTGCCATAGCGTGTGGCATGCGTAATTTAGATCGAGGTTACACGCTGAGTCCTACACCGTGTAGAACTATACGGCGCGACAAATGTACAGATATTTCTTCGAACGGAAATTTTTGAGCTTGTGGAAAAGGCGGGGGAGTGGGTGAGTCGAGGACTGGTATCGGTTTCTCTTCCCAATGGTAGAAAAGGCGGGGAAGTAGGGGCTGTTCCTGCTTCGTCACGAAATGGTGTGTGTCTTCTTTCTGCTGTTTTTGCGGCGAACAGCGGAACAGGTACCGTTTCTTCCCTGTGCAGACGTGTGGAGAAACGGTACCTGTCTCTTGTTAAGCGCTTGTGAGGCATACAAAAAAAGCTGCTTACTCCTGAATGACAGTAGTAAGCAGCAAGTTGGTCGTGTGACCCCGTTGGGATTCAAACCCAAGACCTTCAGAACCGGAATCTGACGCTCTATTCAGCTAAGCTACGGGGCCCTAACCCTTAAAGGCGGCGCAAAGATAAAGAAAAACTGTGGATAAAGGAAGTATGTGTGGCAGAAAGGAAAGAGGAAGCAGCGGATAGCGAGGATTGCTAAACGAAAAAGGGGCTTGTTGACCTTGCCCATATAGGTTGGTCAACAAACCCCTTATGCTGTTTGCCATGCGCTCAGACTTATTTCTTCGGGTTCTCTCCCTGCTGAACAGAGATGGGTGTGCTTACGCCGTTAGAAGAGAGAGTCAGCGTTGCGAAACGTGCTTTACCCGTGGTGTTAGGTTGAACATCGAGTTCCACCTTCACACGTTCGCTCGTTTTGAAGTCCTTCGTCTGTACCGGCTGAATCCATTCCTGATCAGAGGTCAATGTAGCCGTTGCAGAATAAACAATAAAGGTCAGCGTAGGCTTTGCGTCGTTGCTTTCCTTACCGCGATAAGAAACGAGCTTATTGAATACGTACACCTTCTTGCCGTCCTTCTCGATGACATTCACGTCGGGTTGAATGATGTTGATGTAAGGATATTGTGTGATGCGCTTCGACACCGTACCGATTTTGCCGAATGAACTCTTCACGCGAATGAAGTCGGTACGTACCTCGCTCGTAAGGTTGGGCGTCATTTCGAGATCCAGACGGGTTGAAACCGCCGTACCCGGTTTTACTTCAACCTGCAAGGGGGCATACTGTCCGTTCGAGGAAATCTTCATCCAGGGACAATCGTTCGTCAGGCTCCAAGAGTCGTAACTGACTACGCGTACCGAGTCAATCGTTTGGTCAGCAAAGATTTCCTTGCCGCTCGAAGTGGGGTAAAAGCCCGTAGAGTGGTATTCGTATTCGCCACTGTCGCAAGCAGTAAATGCGGCGGTCAGGCATACGGCCGCAAGGAAGGAAAAAAATTTCGTGTACATAATCTTATAAAAGGTAAGTGTTAGAATAATTCTTGAATTTGCATGGATAACATCCGTTGCAAGAAAAACTTGCACGGCGGAGGAGGCAAATGTTGGGTGCGCAGTGCGGGGGCAGGAAGCAAGCCGAAGCAAGGCTGTTGCTGCCCGGCCTTTTAGTACCATTCGATGTTGGTCGAGTACGAGCTGCGCTTGTCCCACTTGAGGGCATCAGCCAGTTCCGAAGCCCGTGCGCGGAAGGTAAAGTTGAACGAAGAGTAAGGTTTCAGCACAACCGAGGCACTCATTTCGAAACAGTGAAGGTCGCGCGAGAGCGACATCGTAGTCATCGAGAGTTTCTTCTGTTCGAAGTCATAACCCGAGGAGAACGAAACGTTCCAGCCCTCTGAGAAGCGCACGTAACCCGAGGCGTTGAGCGTTTGGGTGAAGGAGAAGGGATACCGCATGCGGCGCACGTTGATTTGCTTCGTCCGATCTTCCGCCATGGTAATACCGTATGAAAGAGTGAGCGACCAAGGAATGGAGAAGGTCATGTAGCCGTCTTTATCGACCTTGGCTTTCTCTTTCTTCTTATTCTTGCTGCGTTTAGCTTCGAGCAAATCGGGATCAATGTTAGCATCTTCCAGACTTGTTTCTTCCGCACTCGTACTTTCGTCGGTCGTCGCCGTTTCGTCCTTCTTGCCACGCAACTTGTCCATCCATTTGCGCCACGTTTGGTTGTTGAACGTGTAGGAGATGTTTTGCGACATGCCCTGGAAACGTCCGAAGCGTCCGTAACTCCACTCCGTGCGGTCGGAGGGGACTACGTTGCCGTTCTCATCAAACTTGTAGGCGTAGGTGGCAAAGACTGCGGCCATGGAGAAGGTATAATTCTTCGTCAACTTGAGTCTGACGCGCATGTTAAGCGGACTCCACGGCTGTTTTTTAGCCGCCATGTTGTACGAGAGGGTTCCCGTGAGCTCGTCGATGAGTGAAATCTTGCGCATACCCGTGGTATCGCGGTCAGACTTCACTTTCATCTCGATGTTATTGGACACCGACATCGTAATCATGCCTTGTTTCGTGCCCGAAGGGTATCCGTAGAGGTTGCCTGCGTAAGGCGAGTAACGCACAGCCTGCGAAGTGCCGTCGGCAAGCACTTTCTCGTACGACTTGGTGTACCCATAGCGCGAAGAGGTAAAGTCCGGAGCGTACGAGAAGCTGATGGTCGGCTTGAAGACGTGGCGGATAGCCATAATCTTGCCGCCAAAGAGCTTTTTCCAAGGTTTGTAGAAACCGTAAAGGGTGGTATTGGCCGAAATTCCCACGTTCCAGTCGTAAAGATTGTAGAAACCATAGGTGGTATCGGCTA
>OFRY01001268.1_pt1 | contig 11495 bp, 9 predicted proteins | sample 1543171 | NCBI WGS metagenome assembly OFRY01 (sample SAMN04209240, study PRJEB22552) | human gut metagenome | biome: gut; material: feces | host: Homo sapiens | place: USA: Oklahoma | reverse complement strand
AAGGAGGTGTTCTACGACAAGCTCACTTATATCTACCTCGAAATGCCTAAATTCAGAAAGACAGAGCAGGAGCTCGTCACCGACTTCGACAAGTGGCTCTATGCTATCAAGAACCTTGCCACCCTCATGGAGCGACCCGCCGCACTACAAGACGCGATCTTTCAGCGTTTCTTTGAGCAGGCAGAGATTGCTAAATTCAATAGCAACGACCTGCGAAGCTACCGGGAAAGCCAAAAGGACTTTTGGGACATGTGTGCCGTCACAGAGACTGCAGAGAAAAAAGGACGCGCTGAAGGAATGGCAGAAGGAATGGAAAAAGGACGCGCTGAAGGTAAAGCTGAACTTATCAAGACCATGCACGCCAACGGTATGACAGCGGAAACAATCGCAGCAGCCATTGGTTTCGACCTTGCAGAGGTGGAAGAAATACTGAACCAACAAGCTCTTTCGTAAATCATCATGAAAGGAATCTATACGATCTTGCTCTTGCTTCTGAGCAATGTTTTTATGACGCTCGCCTGGTATGGCCACCTACGACTTCAGGAGACTGGGGTGAGCAAGTACTGGCCCCTGATAGGCGTGATCGCCTTCTCGTGGGGTGTTGCTTTCTTTGAATACTGCTGTCAGGTGCCCGCCAACCGCATCGGCTTCGAGGGCACAGGAGGCCCGTTCTCGCTCATCCAGCTCAAAGTGATCCAGGAGGTGGTGTCGCTTGTCGTCTTTACCGTCATCGCCAACCTGCTTTTCCAAGGCCAACATTTGCAATGGAACCACCTCGCAGCCTTCGTCTGCTTGATAGCCGCGGTCTATTTCGTCTTTATGAAATAAGTCCTAATAGCCATCCTCGTTCCAGGACGTGAAATAGGGAGCAAGCACAGCATTGCCTGCACTTGCTCCCTATTTTTCTATCTATTCGCTGACCCAAAGCCAGGTCATCCGCATAGACTACATCAGTATGCAACTGGGCGAATAGACAATCCGAAGCAGCGCTTCACTAAACTGTGTATAAGATTGACAGTATGTTCTTTAGTGGAAACCGAAAGGGCCATGGCGTACGCTTGGTTAGAAGAGAGCCAGGTGGAAGACCAATAGGTGCAAAGTGTTCCCACGCCATCGCGTTCTATCGATTGAAGATTACCTCCACCTGGGAAAAACAACCGCTTGGCGAGATCTTCCGTCGTCACGAACAGGGCTCCGGCCACACCATAGGTCGTACCGTCAATAGTCGCTCCAGCAGTTACCCAATAGACTCCACCCTTGGTGATGGACTCAGGAGCGTCAATCAACGTGGCAGAATTGCCACAATGCTTGACCAGACTTTGAAAATCATTAAAGGTTGGAATGCGCCACTGATCGCCCCATTTGAAACGTACCACATCGTAATACTCGGCCAGCACTCCATGCAACATGGCAGGATTATCATCCCATTCTTTAAACTTATTGTCTGTCACGCCACAATAGTTGTTCCAGTTGTAGCTGATCTTTTGCCCTTTGACATGCGTGTACTGGGCGTTTCCCTTAAAAATTATACCCGTTTCCGTGAGCGAATTATAATAGGTCTCTAACTCACCCCAAGTATAATAATCACCATAAGCCGTCTTAGGAGACCCAGCCACGGTCGTGGCCCCCACATTCATCGTGGCCCACTTCCTGCCGCCTATCTCGACATACGCATGACCATTGATTTCCCCTTGGCCACCGCTCGGTTTGAACACCACCTCATACTGACTGGTGGAAGTATTGTTGTACGTCTGCATCAACTGTCCGTTCTTATAGATTTCCACCACCTGTGCATGAATGCTCATCAGGGCGGAAAGCCCCACGAGCGTCAATAGTATTTTTTTCATTGTCGTTTTACTTGCTTCGTTCTTAATTCTTTGGTTCGCCAAGAAGCAGACTGCCGTTGTCTTCCTCCTCGTCGTCAATAAATCTTCTGACACATTGTTCGTCGGTTGTTGTCTCGGGGTCAGCAGTAATGGAATGACTATGAAGGAGCTGACAACCCTTCGCCTCAACGACATAAACGCTTGGGATGATATACTCTTTTTTCATTTTTTACTTGATATGCTGTCCGTTCACATTATATTTTCTACCTGCCTTGACGATGACCACGCGGCCATTCTCCACCTGCTTCCTCACGGGTTGCGACTCGCGCGCCTCGACGTCTTTCACGCCCGAGACATAAGGCTCAAAGGAGAGAGCGACAAAGTTGACTTCCTGCACTTTTTCTTTTGCGACCTGCAGGAAGCACCCTCCCGGGTTGAGGCTCGTCCCCGTATAGCGGAAAAGGCCAAACTCTCCCGTATGCGGACCCGTCTTGCCGATACCGAAGGTGAAGACGGTGGCATCAGTAGGTGTGTCGATCTTCAACGAAGAGCCACGCAAGCCGCTTGTCAGACCGCAGGTGGGATCCGTGGCGGAGAATGTAAACTCCACGGGACTGGTGCCATGAATGACGAGGGGTGTCTCGACAGGGACGATGCCACCCTCTGCCACACGCTGGTCATCGGCAAAATGGAGCAACATCTTGTCTGGGTAGAAAACGGGGGCATAGACCTCGCTGCCTGGAGGCACGACCAACTGAAACGGGGAATAGATAGTGGCGAAAGGCTTTTGCTCCGTGGGCTTCTTGGACACCTTGTTGAGGTCCGCCTCGGCCACATCGGTCGTATAGGAGACCACCAGTTCGCCCCCATCCGCCATGGGAAGGGCAGCCACCCGTGTGTCGCCAATGCTCATCACGGCCTTGCCATCAACAAACTGCACGCGCGGGTAGGATTGTGCTGCCACATCAAAGGCTGCCGTGCCCAGTTTTTCCAACTTCGTCCCATTTTGCCTGACATACGTATAGGCTTTTTGCGCATAGATCTTGCCGCCCGCAAAGGACAACAAGGAAAAGACGAAAATCAATCTTTTCATTCTGTTGTTAATTCTTTAAATAGTTCCTTAATGATCACATTCGAAAATCATAGGGTACGAATGATGTAGCCGAGCCCTCACGGACTACTTCCTGACTGCGATAGTATGTGCTTGTTCGCACAAACGATTCGTTCCTTTTAGCGTAAACTCTCTATAGAAAGTGACCTGCTGGTGGTTAAGACTTAATCTGTCAGTATCTGTCTGAATACATGGCAAACGAGGCTGGCGATAGCCATAGCTGCTAATGCAAAAATTTTCCTGCTTTTCGCCTGGGCGCAATCACTTCTCCTAGATAGTGGCTAATAGAGTTCTGCGAGCTTGCTCGCAAACGACTGATAGCGACCTATCTTTTCCAAGAATTTATTTGTTTGACTTTTTGAGGCTGCAAAGTTACAACTTTTCCAAACAAGACCATTACCCCCCCCCCGAAAAGGTTTAACAACATTTAACGAGGCCAACAACCTCCTTGTGGATACGGACTGACAAAACACGATCACCATATTAAAAAACGTAAAATGTAAGGCTTTCCGCCTTTTTTAGGGTAAATTTGCACATTCAAAGAAATTGTACTCTTAGGCAATGAGACTGACAAGTATCATAAGCAAGCTATACTTCCGACCGCGTTGGAAAGAGCTGGAACATTATAAACAAGGTGGCGCGGCCCTTCAGAACGAGGTGTTGCGCTACCTCATCAGCCGTGGCAAGGAGACGGAGTACGGCCAGTCACACTATTTCCCGATGATGAAGGGTTATGATGACTTTGCCAAATTCATACCCGTCAACACCTACGAGGAGCTGAAGGGCGACATCGACCGGATGCGCCACGGCGAGAAGAACATCCTGTGGCCAGGCGAGGTGAAATGGTATGCTAAGTCGTCGGGGACAACCAACGACAAAAGCAAGTTTATCCCCGTGACGCCGGAGGGTCTGAAGAACCTCCACTATCAGGGCGGAGGCGACGTCGTGGCCCTCTATCTGCGCAACCATCCCGAAAGCCACATCTTCGAAGGACGCTCGCTGATACTCGGCGGCAGCCATTCGCCCAACTACGACCTGCCCAACTCGCTGGTCGGCGACCTGAGCGCCATCCTCATCGAAAACATCAACCCGCTGGTCAACTTCATCCGCGTGCCCAAGAAGGAGACGGCGCTCATCAGCAACTTTGAGCTGAAGCGCGACCGCATCGCCCGCGAGACAATGAACAAGAACGTCACCAACATCTCGGGTGTGCCGTCGTGGATGCTGAGCGTCCTCGTGCGCGTCCTGGAGTTGAGCGGCAAGGAACATCTGGAGGAGGTGTGGCCCAACCTCGAAGTCTTCTTCCATGGCGGCATAGCCTTCACCCCCTATCGTTCACAATACGAGCGCATCATCACCAAACCGGGGATGCACTACATGGAGACCTACAACGCCAGCGAGGGATTCTTCGGCATACAGGACGACCCGACAGACGCCTCGATGCTGCTGATGCTCGACTATGGCGTCTTCTACGAATTTCTGCCCATGGACGAGTTGGGCAGCGAACGTCCCAACATCGTGCCCCTCGAAGGCGTGGAACTGGGCCGCAACTATGCGATGCTCATCTCCACGAGTTGCGGACTGTGGCGCTACGAGATAGGCGACACGGTACAGTTTACTTCGCGCAACCCCTACAAGTTTATCATCACGGGGCGCACGAAATACTTCATCAACGCCTTCGGCGAGGAACTGATCATGGACAACGCCGAGAAGGGACTGGCCTACGCCTGCGAGCAGACCGGGGCCGTGGTGAGCGAATACACGGCCGCCCCCGTCTTCATGAACGACGAGGGCAAATGCCGCCACCAATGGCTCATCGAGTTTGCCAAGGCTCCCGAGAGCGTCCCGGCCTTTGCCGCCGCCCTCGACAAGCGGCTGCAGGAGATCAACAGCGACTACGAGGCAAAGCGATTCCACGACGTGACGCTCCAGCAGCTGGAGGTAGTGGTCGCAAGGAAGGGTGTCTTCAACGAGTGGCTCAAGCGCAAGGGAAAACTGGGTGCGCAGCACAAGGTGCCCCGACTCTCCAACAACCGCAAGAACATCGACGAACTGCTGGAGCTCAACGGCAAAGAGCCCGGGGATGCAGAACTTCGGGCGTGAAAGGGGTTAGTTGGGTATGGAAGCCGACGTAAGCTATAATGTATATTATATATAAGGAGAACATGAGGAAGTACGATAAGGCAACGAGCCTATACGAATGGATGAAGAGGGGAGGGCTTGGGTTCTCCCTGGGAGCCTTCGTGATTCTCTCCATCCTCACCTCCTGCGCCAAGATGGGGCAGCCCGACGGCGGATGGTACGACGAGTTGCCACCACGCGTCGTCGCCACGTCGCCAGCCGAAGGTGCTACGGACGTGAGCAGCCGCCGCATCCTGATCGGCTTCGACGAGTTTATCGTGCTGCAAAACGCCACGGAGAACGTGGTCGTCTCGCCGCCGCAACTCGAAGCGCCGGTCATCAAGGCCCAGGGAAAGCGCATCAGCGTGCAACTGCAGGACTCGCTCATTCCCAACACCACCTACACGATCGACTTCTCCGACGCCATCTCGGACAACAACGAGGGCAACCCCATGGGCAACTATACCTATACTTTCTCCACAGGACAGGAGATTGACACGCTGGAGATAGCCGGCTATGTACTCAATGCCAAAGACCTGGAGCCCGTGAAGGGAATACTCGTCGGCCTCTATGCCAACCTCCACGACACGGCTTTCGCCACGCTGCCCATGCAGCGAGTGGCGCGTACCGACAGCAGAGGACACTTCTGCATCAAGGGCGTGAAGGCGGGCGACTACCGCGTCTATGCCCTCCGCGACCAAAACAACGACTATCGCTTCTCGCAGAAGTCGGAGGAGATGGCGTTCACACCCGAGATATTCACACCCTCGTGGAAACCCGACACCCGCCAGGACACAATCTGGCGCGACTCGCTCCACATCGACCACATCACCACAACGGGCTATACCCACTTCCTGCCCGACGACGTCGTGCTCCGTGCCTTTACTGAGGAGCAGACTGAGCGCTACTTCATCAAGGCAGACCGTTCGGACGAACACTATTTCACGCTCTTCTACACCTATGGCGACAAGGAACTGCCCGTCGTCAAAGGTCTCAACTTCGACGCGGACCGCGACCTGCGTGTAGAACCTTCGCTCAACCAGGATACCATCACCTATTGGATCTGCGACACGGCCCTCGTCAATAGCGACACGCTCCGCATGACGGTCCTCCACAATGTCTGCGACACGGCGGGCGTGCTGCATCCACAGACCGACACCCTGCAGGTGCTGGCCAAGGTGCCGTATGCGCGGAGAATGAAACTCCAGGCTGAAAACCAAAAGAAATGGGAGAAGGAGCAGCGCAAGCGCAAGGAGCGCGGCGAACCCTACCAGACCATCATGCCCGATCTGACGCTGGAGCCCGACTACGACGTGCCCTCACAGCTGGATCCCGACAAAAACCTGGCATTCATCATGCCCGTGCCCATCGCCGAGATCGACACGGCCAAGATACACCTCTATCAGAAGATCGACACGCTATGGTATAAAGCCAAATATCTATTGGGCGAGAAACCAGGCACGCCACGCCGCTACGAACTGGTGGGCGAATGGGAGCCTGGGGCAGAATACAGCCTGGAGATCGACTCGGCCGCCTTCACAGATATCTACGGGCGGGTGGCCAAAGCGGAGCAGTTCGGCTTCAACGTCTATAAACTGGAAGACTACGCCACGCTGACGCTCTCCCTGACGGGGATGGCGGGTAAACCGTGTCTTGTGCAACTGCTGAACAAGCAGGGATACGTTGTGCGACAAATCGCCACAACTGACGCCACAGCCCACTTCTTCTATGTCCATCCGGGCACCTACTACCTGCGACTGATCGAGGACGACAACGACAACGGACGCTGGGACACGGGAGAGCTTGCCAGTCGGCGACAGCCCGAGGCGGTCTATTACTATCCGAAGGCGATAGAATGTCGCGCCAAATGGGACGTGACGGAGACATGGAGTCCCCATGCCCTGCCGCTATTCCAGCAGAAACCCAACGAGCTCGTGCGGCAGAAGGCCGACAAGCAGCGGCAGCAGTTGAAGCACAGAAATGCCGAGCGGGCCGCAAAATTGGGAATAGAAATACCCGCGAGCGTCTTGGGCCAGTCCAGGAAATAGAATAGAAGGTCTGTCCCACTATCAACATTCCAAGTCTATAAAACAGCCTATTAGGTCAGTATAAAATATTAGGATGATGAGAAAACTGATTCTTTCGCTGCTCGTCATGGTAGTCACCAGCGCAGCAGCACAATGCACGTTTCGCAACACCGCTTTCCAAAGCGGTGAGTTCTTGACTTACAACCTCTATTACAACTGGAAGTTTGTCTGGGTCAAGGCCGGTACGGCCTCCTACTATACCGTGGCCACGGCCTACCATGGGAAACCCGCCTACCGCACCAGCCTCACGACGAGGGGCAACGGCAAGCTTGACGACTACTTCGTCCTGCGCGACACCCTGCTGGCTTACAACAGCAAGCAGATGGAGCCGCTCTACTATCGCAAAGGGGCGCGAGAGGGCAAGCGCTATACCGTCGATGAGGTGTTCTACAGCTACGGAGGCGGCAAGACCCACGCCCGCCAGCATCGTATCGACAACGACGGCAAGCACCATTGGATCAAGAAAACCTACGACGGTTGTGTCTATGACATGCTGAGCATCTTCATGAGAGCCCGCTCCTTCTCGCCCGAAAAATGGAAGAAGGGTGAGGTGGTCAACTTCCCCATCGTGGACGGCAACGGAAAGGACCCGGCCCGCCTCGTATATCGTGGCAAGTCGAAGGTGAGGGCCGACAATGGCGTCACCTACCGCTGTCTCGGCCTCTCCTATTATGAGTATGAGAAGGGGAAGTGGAAGGAGATAGCCCGCTTCTATGTCACCGACGACCTCAACCACGTGCCGGTTCGACTCGATATGTACCTGAAGTTTGGCGCGGCTAAAGCCTTCCTCGTCTCGATGAAGGGACTTAGGAATAGCGTCACCTCACGGGTGAAATAAATCCATGGAACTATAAGAATAAGAGAGAAAATGCCTTTGCTCGAAAAACTATTTGGCTTTGACGCCCGCACGATGACCGTCCGCACAGAACTGGTGGCCGGCCTCACCACGTTTATGACGATGTGCTACATCCTCGCCGTCAATCCAGCCATCCTCAGCGCCACAGGCATGGACCGTGGCGCGCTCTTCACCGCCACCGCCCTTGCTTCGGCCATCGCCACCATCCTGCTGGCCGTCATGGCCAAGCTGCCCTTCGCCCAAGCTCCGTCGATGGGTCTGAACGCCTTCTTCGCCTTCACGCTGTGTCAGGCCATGGGCTACTCCTGGCGGCAAGCCCTCGCCATCATGCTGATAGAGGGCCTGGTCTTCATCCTCATCACCTTCCTCAACGTGCGCGAGCGCATCCTGGACGCCATCCCGACCAACCTGCGCTACGCCGTCTCAGCAGGTATCGGAATGTTCATCGCCTTCATCGGACTGAAGAACGCAGGCATCATCGTCTCCAACGAGGCCACCTTCGTAGGCCTGGGCGACTTCACGCCGACGGCCATCCTGGGATGGATAGCCATCGTGCTGAGCGCCGTACTGATGACACGCAGGGTCAAAGGATCCTTGTTCTATGGCATCATCGCTGCCACGCTGATAGGCATCCCCCTGGGTGTGACGCAGGTGGAGAGCGGCTGGATTCCCGTCAGTCTGCCCAAGAGCGTGGCACCGACATTTCTACAGTTTGACTTCACCTCGCTACTGAACATCAAGACCGTGCTGGTGGTCATCTCTTTGCTGCTCGTCAATATCTTCGACACGGTGGGCACCCTCGTCGGCCTGTGCTACAAGACGGGCAATGTGCGCCCCGATGGTTCGATTCCTCATGTCAGCGAGGCGATGATGAGCGACGCCATCGGTACGACCTGTGGCGCCATGCTCGGCTCCAGCACTATCACGACTTATGTCGAGAGTGCAAGCGGCATTGCCGAGGGAGGACGATCCGGACTCACTTCCTTTGTCACGGGACTTCTTTTCCTTGTGGCCCTCTTCCTGGCTCCGCTCTTCCTGCTCATTCCCAGCGCGGCGACGAGTGGTGCGCTGGTCATCGTCGGTGTTCTGATGCTCGACGGCATCAAGCACATCGAAATGACGGATATGTCCGAGGCCTTCCCCAGTTTCGTCACAGTCATCATGATGTTGCTCTGCTATAGCATCGCCGACGGAGTCTGCTTCGGCATCCTGACCTTCGTCCTGACCAAGCTCCTCACGGGCAAGTGGCACGACCTCAACATCACGCTCGTGATCCTCGCCGTGCTCTTCGTCCTCAACTTCGTCTTCGGATAATAACCCCACCCAAGGCAGGGTGTCCAGAATCAAAAGAACCGATCCCATGGAGGCTTCGCTTGAAGTCGCCTACCAGGTCAAGCGAAAGGTTCGCCAAAGGCTCCAAACGATTCTGAACACTCTGCCTTCTATAAAAAACACCACAAAAAACCACGATAATCTATTATTTATTTGGAACTCTCACTAAAAAACACTAACTTTGCGACAATTACGCGAAATAAAACAATTAAAGACCCACAATATGACGAAAAAGACTTTACTTGCCTTGTCTGCCTCCCTACTGATGGGAGCAGCCCCTGCTGCGGCACAGACTACCCCCTATGGTGGCTATACCGGCACAGAACCTCTCACAAGCTACGGCACCCGAATGATGGAAAGCTATGACGTAGCCGTCAGGCTGACCGTGGACGAAAACGACCAAGGACTCGTCGGAAGCCAGATTACGGGTGTACGCATTCCCTTCCCCGATGACATTGACCACCTCATCGAAGCTCAGGCGTGGATCAGCAAGAGCCTGGAGCTGACGGACTATAGTTTCACTCCTGACGTCGAGGTGAAGTCGTTCACACCCGGACCAGGTTTCATCGACGTGACGTTCGACTCACCCTACACCATCACCAGCGAGGGTGTCTATGTAGGCTATTCCTTCGAGATGGACGAGAAGGTGTCGAAGCCGATTACAACCATCAGCGGCACCAACCCCAACTACTTCTACCTCCACACTACCCGGTCCTACTACGAGGGATTCAGTTCCGTCTCCGCCGACCGCAACATGATGCTGGCGATGCAGGTGCTCATCGATGGACTGCCGGCACGATCGGTCTCGCCCACGCTGAACGATCAATACTTCAAGGTAGGAGAGGGCAGCAACACGCTGACCTTCAACATCCGCAACCAGGGAAGCCAGCCCGTCAGTTCCATAGACGTGGCCTACAACGCTCCCGGCGAATCGGATAGCCCCGTGGAGAAACATATCACGCTGGACAAGCCCCTGCCGGCACACTACAATGCCTCGGGCACCGTCACGCTGACCGCCGACGCGCTGCCCCATGCAGGCGATTTCCCCTTCACCATCCAGGTGACAAAAGTCGATAGCGAGGCCAACCAGAACGCGCTCCCCAGCGCCTCGACCACCATCCACAGTCTGAGTTTCGTACCCACCAAGCGCGCATTGCTGGAGGAATACACCGGCACATGGTGTGGCTGGTGCCCGAAGGGATTTGTGGGACTGGAGAATATGGACGCGCTCCTGGGCGACGACTTCGTAGGCGTGAGCTACCACAACCGCGACCCGATGGAGTTTGCCGGAGGCGACGAGGGACCGGAGTTTCCCAATGGCACGGCCTCCTTCCCCAGCGCATACATAGACCGCGTACACCCCACCGATCCCTATAGCGGCGATGAGCCCAGCACCCACTTCCTGCTGAACGAGACCTATGCCAAGGCGTGCGACCAACTGGCGCCTGCCGACATCAACCTAGCAGCCAACTATGCGGAGGACAACGCCTCGGAGGTGGAATGCAAGGCCACAGTACGCTTCCCGCTGCCCGTGCAGGCCAACCCCTATCAGCTGGGCTTCATCCTCACCGCCGACGGACTGAGCGGCGAGGAGGACAGTTGGACGCAGAAAAACTACTATCCCAACAACACGGAATACACCGACACCGACATGGAACTGTTCACGCAGGGCGACGGCTACGTCTATGACCTCACCTACAACATGGTGGCCATAGGATTCAGCGGACCCAGTTTCATCGAAGGCAGCCTGCCGGAACAGATCGAGGCCGACAAGAACTATGAATACACCTTCCGCTTCGACCTGTCGAAGGATTCGCAGACGTGCAAGGCGAAGAGCATCCTCGCAGGCCAGCAAAACTACAAGTTGCGCGCCGTGGCCCTGCTTATCGACAGCACGACGGGAGAGGTCGTCAACGCCCGTAAGGCAAAGGTAGGTGGCGAGACGGATGGCGTTTCGGCCCTCACAGTCAACAAGGACGCTACTCCCGTGGCCTACTACACGCCTGACGGACGACAACTGCAGTCGCCCACCAAAGGCATCAACATCGTACGCCTCGCCGACGGACGCACCGTGAAGATGATAGTCCGGAAATAGGTCCGGCAGGTGCACGCAAGCGAAGCACGACAGAAAACACCTTCGGGATGGACGAAGTTTAGCGTCC
>OFRY01001255.1_pt1 | contig 11606 bp, 9 predicted proteins | sample 1543171 | NCBI WGS metagenome assembly OFRY01 (sample SAMN04209240, study PRJEB22552) | human gut metagenome | biome: gut; material: feces | host: Homo sapiens | place: USA: Oklahoma | reverse complement strand
AAAAACTATTGATATTTCCGATGCTTTCTGCACATGTTTTTGCGGAGATATGTGCAGTAACCGAAAAAGAGGCTCATGTTTCTGCATATACCCAGATGTAATTATATGCAGAAAGACCGCCAACCTAATTTGTTTTGCCTATGCTGTCTTTTGGGTTGGACAGGCTGACGATTTATGCAGCCGATGAAAAAGGAACTGGCAGAACACCGCTGCAACAGCTCCTCATTCTGTGTTTTCTCATCTCGTAATGTCGTCCCAAGTAATGATATCGGGACATTTTAACAGATTATCTTTCAAATCAGCCGGATTCATGAATTCGCCTGTCTGAGCATTTACAATCATTGTATGATAATCGTGTCCTTGCGTTACTCGTACATTTTCCATTTCTGCATAATGCTTTTGTTCTTCTTTAGGATTAAAGAAGTAGTCGCACTCAATCTGCCACACAGGATATAATACGATTTGTTCGTTTTCATCAAGATAACAGCAGTATCCAAATCTTATCTCATAGACATTGCGGATATTGCCCTTTTCAATTTGCTTTTCGACGCTTGATATAACCTCATCAAGCGTACACAATGGCACATCATCGACTACCGAAGCAACTTTTTTCAGCGGTCGGAACTGTATTTGATATCCGCCATCGACATATGCAATAAACCCCCATATTGGGGATATATAGTATCCCCAATACTCGACCCCTTTCGTCTTCCAGCTTTTCGGGAATTTGAATCCCATTTCTTTTTCATTAGCGCCATACGTTATATCTCCGGCACCCATTAAAATGGGAATTCCATCTATTTTTTGCCTCAATGTGCAGTTGTAGCATGGACGGGTATTGGGCACAATCGTCACCCATGTTATATCTAAATCCAAATCATAATCTGGGAAGAATTTTCCGAGTTCTTGATTGGCATAATCTATACTGTCTTGAACTGTAAAATCATATCCGTCTAAATATGGATATAACCGATCGACCTCATTTGAGCAATACTGAGTTCCGCTGAAGCTTTCTAATTTTGTTGTTTCTTTATTTATTTTTGTATTCAGATCATCGTATTCGAATAAAACCAATTTTCCTCCTTCTTGACAAATATACACAGCTCCCCTTTCATTTCTTTCTTGATTCTGATAATGTAGTATGATAACTTCCTCGTCTACTTTATCTATTTCTTCTTGTACCATTGATTGAGGATAAATGTTCAAAACATTTTCTACAGGTAGAATCTGATTTTCCATAATCTGAATCGGCACTTTATCTACTTGAGGAATGATTGGCGTTACATCTACGCTAATCGTTCTTCCGTATCGGTCAACATATTCTTTTTTCCACTCAATGTTTGCTTCTATTTGGAGTTCATTTATGCCGATGTATTCCGCGCGTACTGAGCCAAACATTCCAATTATCCATAGCGCGATACAAAGTAGTATTATGGCAGCGATTGTCTTATACATTCTCTTGCTCCTTCTAAAAATGAGAAAGAGAGATTGCTCTCTCTTGCCCTGAACAGGTTACATATACATATATCCATGCAGATCAACGGAACTTACGCCATCATAATCATAATGATTCGTATTTCCGCGTCCAGAAATGGAATATGTAGCCGATTTACCATAGGTAATGCTGTTACTCTGAATGGGCACATTCATATTTACTGTACACCACTTAGCGCCACAATTTACCCTGTCTGCACCTTCCGATGCAATTTTCCGTCCTCTGAAATGATTCGTATAGCTATCCGATCCACCCAAAACCCAATGTTTAACGTAAATCGAGGAATTATTCACCCTTTTGGGATATGCGTACTGTTCATCCGTATATGTAGACGAATCCTTGCATTGAGCCCTAAATTCAAATGAATGTTCTTCACCAATACTTGTTGCGGCATACGCATTGCCAACCATCGCCGTCATAAGCCCCGCTGCCATAACGAGCGCCATAAACTTCTTCATAAATGTGCCTCCTTATTTTTTCTTTTTTGTTTTCATTGATTTATCTCCTTTATTGTGGTATGCTATCTATAATCCTTGTGAACCTGCACAGCTTTCCGGCTGTGTGAGCCTTGCCCGGCGATGTTTACAAGGATTATTTTTTATACCACGCTTTTTTCAAGCCACTGGAATCACAACCTTTCTGCTAGATTTCCGAGCCATTCGGATGACACCTCTTTAATTCTAGCTCTCGTTCCTTTGTGCTTTCTATCATAGCAGATTTTTTTGCCTTTTTTTCTTTCTGGCACGAATCCCCTTTCTGTAGGCACGAATTTTTTTATTTGTCAGGAAAATAGAATCAGCCCCAATCAAAGCAGACACTCTATTTGCCGTTTTATCTAAAAAACGCCCACAACTTGTGAGCGTTTCATCATTCGCTATTCACTTTCTGTTTCGCACAAGGATATACGCCTTTGATTCGGCATTGATGGCATGAAATCCGTCTGCCGCCAGATACTCCATCAGACTCGTCTTGGGAATCATGCAGCGCATCCGAATCAGGAAATGCTCCACCTTATCCTTATTGCACCAGTTGAGAATCGTCTGGTGCTTGTAGCCCGTGATTTCCATCACCTGCGGAATCTCCAGAACATCGGGATATTCTTCAAGAACACAGCTCAGGGTTTTCTCCAGAAGCCTGATCGTCGGTTCAGAGTGACAGCGTCCAGACATCCTTTCCGCGCCAATCTTCATTTTGCACAGAAGCGGATTTTCGTCGCGGAAGTACAGGAAGTCCACGACATCCGTAATCTTGATGGAATACTTTCGGGTTTTCTTTCCCGTGCAGACGCTTGGAATCAATCCGCTTTCCAAATACTTCTGTGCGGTTTTCTTGGACACCTTGCAGATTTTGTACAGCTGCTCCTTGGTGATGTATTCGGGGTACTCGTCCAGCACCCATTCATAGTCATTTCTATCATTCATTTTGCCTGTTACCTTTCTTCTCTTTTCTGGTCAACAGCGGGGGTAATCAGGCTGATTTATCTCTCTTTTTTCTCTCCTATGTGCCGTTTTCTCTCCTAAATCTCTCCAAAATGCCCATTTTTGAGCAAATTGGCATGATTCATTCGAACCCTTGACACACCTCGGTTTTTGACCGAAAACAGCCGAAAAATTGAGCTATTGTTCGTGTTTTTATCTTCTCTCAACTTCTCTGTTCTTCCTTTATTTTCCTCGAAATGGTGTTCGACCGACAAAACTCGAAATGCTGTGAGGGTCAAACCTCCTAGGGTTCGAATCCCTAACTCTCCGCCATATAAAAGAAATCCTGACAAAATTGGTTTTGTCAGGATTTTTTCATTGTTTAGGAGAGAAGAATGTTGTACGTCAACTCATATCCAGTCCTGTCAGCATTGCTTCTGCCGAAGATATTTTTGATTGATAGTCAAGATGAGCGTAAATATTTGCCGTAGTAGAGAAGTCGCTGTGTCCAAGCCATTCCTGAATTTTTTTCATCGGCACGTTGTTCGCGAGCAATAGACTGGCACAGGTGTGTCTAATTCATGGAACTCCATTTCTGATTTTTATTGCACTATTTCCTGATATTTTGAAATAAATCAGGAAATAGTGCTTTTCTATTCTCCTTACCGATGATATACTGAAAATGACTTTTAGTTGTTGAGGTATATGTGATGCTGCCTTACACAGGTGATTATATTGAGCACATCGAACCCGGAAAGAACAGTCTCAAATTCTATTCTTTCACCCCTCGCCCCTTGATGCGTGGGAACATATATCAGATGGATGACGAATTGGCTATGTTGCTAATCGATGCCCATAGGAACATTGGCTTTACTGGAAGGGCTCATTAAGTATGCACCAAACAAAGAAGCATTTGCTGAGCTAATGCTTTTGAAAGAGTGTACTTATTCTCGTATGATTGACTATGACAATCCTGATTTCAAAGAGGTACTCACCAGTCGAGGAACTGGCAAAGGTAACATATCTCCAATCATAGACTTGGAGGCGGCATACAGAGCAGCGCTAAATATGGAAATCTGCGCTCCTGATTTGAGTCGAATTTGCGGCATCGCCCTTTACAGAGAATCAGAGGATAATCCGATGAGCGTTAGGGATCATCAAACATTTTGGTTAGGAGCAAAGACGAACCTCAAAGGATACAACCCCACAGCACCGGATGCAGTACTGCCAGCACTGGCTGATATTTCTGCGTATCTCTATAACGATCAAAATACTGACCCGTTGATTAAGGCTGCCTTGGTGCATTACCAGTTTGAAATGATTCATCCATTTGAGCGATATAACGGTATTGTTGGGAGAATCATTGTGCCGATGATGCTGAGTGATATCGCTAGAGAAGCAAAGCTACTGATATGTTTGTCTGAGTATTTGTATCACAACAAGAATGAATATTTTGACTTGCTTCGGTCTACCCAATACAGCGGTGGTTATATTCGGTGGATTAAGTTCTTTGTAAATGCTGTAGGTGAAGTAGCCAAAAAATCCGCCAAGCTAATGACACAATACGAGCGTATCATTGCACTAGATGAGCATCGCCTTACGGAGATTGGCAAATCTACAAAAAGTATATTTGAAATTTATAATTATCTCAAGGATACTCCTATTACAACAATAACAGTTGCCGAAAGAAACCTGGGATTCTCTTTTAATACAGTATCTAAATTGTTTCATTCATTACAAGGCTATGGAATTGTTGAATGCCATCTACCTTCCTACAGAAATAGAGTTTTTCGATATTCTGAACTGGAAAACTTGATATGCGCTGATTAGCTGCACTTGTAAATTAACAATAACAATAAGAAATTGAAAGGTGATGAATGTGGGAAAAGGAACGAACAAGAAAGGCAAAAAAGTTGCAGTTCCAAAAGCCAATATCCAAGAATTAAATGCTTCCAGAGATGGCGGACAAATCGCCCTCAGAGGCTACTCGTATCAATTCTTGTATTCGTGCTATTTAATTCTTTCGTCATCAAGTCCGGGCATTTCTTTTCAGCTTGAGGGAATTGAAGATATTGATTGTATTAAGCAGAAAAATGACAGCAGTGATGTCACGCATATACAGCTGAAATATTCCGTCAACAAACAGGATGCCAGCTTTTTGCCTGATGTGCTTAAAAACTTTCTTGAAGCATATTTGCTGGATCAAAATAGATTTTTCAAGCTGGTTTATGATTTCCCTGTTGCAAAAGGCAATCTAAGTAAGATATTTGCATCTGATCTGGACGAAAAATCACGCATCTATTGGACTGGTGTGATTTCAAATATCAAGCAAAACACTCCTTCTTGGAATTGGTCTGTATATGATTTCGATGAATTTATTTCACATTTGTCATTTGAGAAAATTGAAAAATCTATACTTGCTGCTGAAATTGAAAAAGCCTTAATTGGAACTTATGAGATTAACACGGACAATGTTTCTTTATTTGCACACAGCATAAAAATCCTTTGCTTTGAAAAAATGGAGCAGCGGGCCTATGTGACCAAAGCGGAATTAGATTCCCAAATCCAATCTATCAAAATAGATATCAGTAAGGGCCCTCAGAATCCAGCTCATAGTTGGATTCGTAAACTGGACTACTCTAAGCCTAGCATTGATGAAGGGTGTAGTTTTTACGAAGGGAAAAAAGCAACACCAGCAGATATAGTAAGTGGGTTTCCAATCAAACGACCGAGCTTAGAAAAAGATGTTATTAATTCCATTTGCGAAAACACAGTTACTGTAATTAAAGCTTCTAGCGGGCAAGGAAAAACCACGCTGGCTTTGCGGGCAGCTTATATTCTCCAAAATGAATATATACCATATCAGTTACTATGGTGTGATGAGATAAAAGAAATTGGGAATATTGTCCAATATTTCAAAGCAAGAATTCAGCTTGGTGAAAAGATTCTTATCTTAATTGACAATCTGGATAACCATCTCAGCAAATGGAATTATCTTGTTCAACTCTTACAATCCGAATTGCATTGTCATTATAAGTTGCTCATCACATCGCGTGAGATTGATTGGTATAATTATAGTGGCGACTTGAGCAATATTCAGTCTTTGAAAGTAATTAAGCCGGCTTTAGAAGAAAAGGAAGCAATAGAGATATTCAATCTATTCAGAGAGGCTAAGCAACTTCACCCAAGCATAACAAGCTGGCAAAGAGCATGGAATAAGATTGCAGAAAGACAACTACTTATAGAATATGTCTACTTGCTTACTCATGGCGAGATGTTATCAGAAAGAATAGCCTCACAAATATCCGAAATAGGACAATCATCTTCTGGTAAAGCAAAATGTGAAATCCTACGCAAAGTATGTTTTGCAGATCTTTGCGGAGTCAGTCTTTCTGTTGTCAACCTTTATGCGAGTCAATCAGAAGACTCTGGCTCGGATTTTGGTGAGCTCTTAAAAAGTATGGAATCCGAGTTTCTTGTGCACGTGAATGAAGAGAGCAGGCATATTGAGGGCCTGCATCCCATTCGGTCAAAGCATGTTGTAGAGAGACTGCATGAATTCCTGCCGATTGACGATACCGCCATTTCCGTTATGAAAATGGCGGACAAAGCGGACCTATCGATACTGTTTTCTCATCTGCCGGAGTTTACCCTGAACAAAGAAACGTTTTTCCGCGATGCGGTCGAGAGTCTATGGGATGAAAAAGACCTTTCAAACTATACTTCTGCAATACAGGGGCTTTTTTCAGGGAATGTGATGCAGTATTTCCTTTCCAATCGGGCTGCGTTTGACGATGCAGATGCCCACGGCGGTCTTTTCCTTCTATCGACCGAAATGTGCCCATTTGCTGTATTCGAGGATTTCGGTGTGTCGATGGATACGCTGGACAAAATGCGGGAAACATTTCCGGATAATAAGAATATAGAATATCTTTGCCGATTGCAGGAGCGTATTCCCGTCTGCCATTTGCAGGATACGTATGTCTATGTTTTCTGCGGTTGTCTATATAGGAAACTGCGCCCCCTTCGTTTTGGCGGAATAAAGGACATCACGGCCTATGCCTCCATTTCTGAGTGGATCTATAACATCAATCCGGAGTGGAATGTGTCGGCCGGATTTTCTCTGGACGATCTTTGGAGCAAGTCGGAAAAATTGACGCTGGAGTGCATTTCTACGCTGATGTATCTCTCCTACTGCGGGAACAGAGAGAAATATATGGAATTTGTGGAACGAAATCTTAAGAGTATTCTTACGTACCTCAAGCAGCGGACAAGATCACATATGGTATTTATTGATTCCGAAAAAAATGCGATTCATGTTGAGTATATCCTTCGATTACGCAATATCAAAACGGGGAATGAGCAGAGCGTCTCAAGGCTAAAATTTCTTTGCAAGACCTTGCCTATTTTCGATTTGTATTGTGCGGATGCGCTCAAGCCGACAGTTGATCTGCTTTCGACTTATTCTGTTCCCGACGATGCACATAAAGCGATGCCCATTCGAAACATTGTGATCATGTTCCATCAAAACCTAACATCGTTATGGAATAAGACCATTATGAGCAATTACGAATTTGATACCGTAAGCGAATGGTTGGATTATTGGTTTAGTGTGAGAGAGAAGATATGTCTGCTTGCCGATAAGTGCTGCGCCTGCATGGATAAGCTCCTGAGCGGAAAGCCATTAGGAAGTTTGGGCAGAGAAATCGATCAGCTCCATGAAGAGCTTACTCAGATGACCACAGGAGAAAAGCAATATCCCAAAGAGGACCGTCCGTTTGAGAAAAAAGCTGTGCTGCCAGAGGGACTGGAAAAGAAAAAAGGAGAATACTTCCAAAGTGTACAAAACTTCTTTAATCAGTTTGCGGGGATTCTCACTAGAGATGAGCAGAAGCGGCGGTTGCCTATGGTAAATCTCACAGCGGCGCAGAGTGCTCTTGTACTGATGCAAAACTACTTTTCAGAGGTTGCGGCAGAATTTGATATTCAGGAAAGGCAGCGGGTTCTTTGCGCAATGGAAGAACGAAACATCAAACGGCTTGCCATGTGCTGCAGTTATTACCTTGAACACGCACCGAACAGATATTTTGATAAATATCAGATCAAGGATTGGTATGACAGGCACTGCTGGAAAGAGAGAAGGATTGCAGAAGAGGCATTATCGGAATTGGCATCCAAGTACTCGATTCATTTTCCTGATCAGATTTACACCATTGGCATATTGAGATATTATCCCATCGTAGTTGATGATTTTGATATGACATTGGAAAGCAATTTAACTGAATGGCTCCTGGGCAGTATTGCGTTTTCTGAAGCTCCCTTTGACTATCTGGTGATATTGTCTGCAAACGATCTTGAAGAAATAACTCCTACGGCGTTGCAGCTCTCTCGACAGATGCTCGCTGATGTCAAAAAAACGATTGAGTCAGAAGACTATTCATTGCTTGAAAAGCAGATGGTCCCATATCCGGTGGACGTGACGGCGCAGATGCTCAACTGCTTTGCGAAAAAATATGTTTTGACGGAAAGGGGCGCCATAGAGGCCGAAGAACCTTCTATTGGGGATATTGCCGAAGAGCTATGGATCTACTCCAAATCAGTTGAGTTGCTGACGGAACCGGAAGATGCCGGTTATCTCGCAGCCGAAACGCAAGGCCTTCAGACCAATATTTCAGAAATGCTTCGTTTATTGCAGGATAAACTTCCGTCCAAAGACGTTAATTGGTTAACAGAAATATGCAATGGTGTATTCTCTGGGAAAAACTTTGACGACACGATGTTCAACAATGTTATTGCACACTTCGTACAAATGAAGACTGGTCAAAAAGAATGTTGGTAGCATAGCTACTGGGAAATACCAGATCATGACGGTTTTTTTCGGCGAGCATCAATCAAATTTGAATAGGATGTAGTACACAAAAGCAGAAATTCCGGGCTATCAGAATTCCTTGATAGCTTGGGATTTCTGCTTTTGCAGAGATTTATTTTTTGTCGTGTGCTTGACATACGGGTGGTGCAAATCGTGAAAGCGAATACGGCGAAGACCATTCTGTTCCAAGATTCTCTTGAATCCGTCCGACAAGTAGCGTGGCTTCCATCGTTCGCCCATCTCATTGACGAAAATGTAATCCAGATACTCTTTACAGTATGATCTGCCACAGAGCTTCCGATAGTGTTCCTGCTTCTCTTTTTTAGCGAGTAGCATCTCTCGGAAATTGGTGACAAGGGGCATTGTCCTCAAACTGGAATCTGTTTTAGCGGTATCGCTTGCCACCTCGATATGCTTTCCGTTCAGATTACATTCCGTCACAGTATGCTGAATCGTAAGCGTGCTGTTTTCAAAATCAATCGCGTTCCACTTCAATCCGATAATTTCTTCTCTGCGTAAGCCGTAAAACGCAGCCAGCTTAATGGCAACTTCCAACGGATGACCTTGAATGATATCAAATAATGTATTGATCTCTTTCTTGTCGTAGAAACTACCAATAAACTTTTCCTTCCTAGGGCGTTCGACATTCACTGCTGGATTAGATTGAATTGTTTTGATTTTGACCGCATACTTCAGCGCACGATGAATGACCGCATGATAATGAATTACTGTGTTTGCAGATACCCGCTCGAGTTGAGCACTGTAAAAATCTTGGATATCTTCCATTGTCAATTCCTTAAGTTTGATATTCAGTATCTGAAAATAAGGAATTATAATTTTTGTAGCCATCATTTCATAGGACGCATACGTTGTCAGCTTTACGGTGCTTTTTGCCACACGCAGCCATTTCAAAAGGAAATCCGTAAAGAGAATATCTCCTTTTTGCATCGCTTCGCGTTCTTCGATCCGCTGAACATTCGGCGGAACAAAGTTCCGGCGCACATCCATCATGAAAGTTTCTGCCCGTTTCTTATTTCCTTTGACTGGAAGATTGGTCGAAATCCACGGCGTTTTCCGCTTTCCGTTCTCATCTCGATAGTTCAAAACAACATAGAACATTCCGTTCTTTTCTTGCAGGTGCCCTGCGACCATTGTTCTTTCCTCCTTCTCGCCGCTTCCACCCGCTGTTGACAGGAATATCATATCACAGCATAAACGAAATAGCGAGGATACGGTGCATCATTTTGCGGGATTTTCATCCACAATTTTCAAATAAGACAATACATGAACTTTAGGTAGCAGTAGCTCCTATGGCTTGACAAATAAAGATGTTACTTGCAATATTCTTGGCGAAAGTGGCAGCTGGCTTAAGGTTAAGATTGCCAGTCATACCACGAATAAAACAGATATTTACGGTTATACGGATTGGGCTATGTCAGAGTTTATTACTAGGGAGGGAAGTAGTAATGGAGGTGATAGTGATAGTGGGAGTGGCAGTACCACTGAAGATGTAGGTTGTAAAGGAGGAACGGTTCTTCCGCATACTGTCCTCCTCAAACGAAAACCCAACATCTTCAAGCAGTAATGCCGGATCAGGTTTTCTTCTCCGTTGTCACTGCTTTTGCGTTTGGGAATTCAGGCGTATACGGCACGGAAGCTGCCCCACGACGTTGCTCACGCATGCAGAAACTCAGAATCGAGCATACAGATTTTACTGCCCGAAAAGGAGAGTATCCCTTCATCGCGCATGCGGCAGAGTTCGCGGGAAAGTGCGCTTCGATCCACACAGAGAAAATCGGCCAGCGCGGCGCGGGAATATGGAAGGGTGTACACGCCGTCGGCATTGGGCGTAAGCGTTTGCAGATAGATTTTAAGCCGATCCCGCAGGCGCTTCTGCCCCAGAATGCGCACCTTCGTGTTGAAGGCGAGCACCTGCCTCGCAAATTCCTGCATCAGATTGGCCGTCACCTGCATCCGGCAGGGACAGCCCATCGAGCTTTCGGAAAGCAGCACGCCGAAATTGAGCAGCATCACCGTGCAGACCGAAGCCGTCCGCAGGCAGACGGGGCTGGTCACGCCGCCGGAGCAGGCCAGCTCCGCGCCGAAAATCTGCCCCTCGTGAATGTGTGCGACGGTGATCTGGTTGCCGTTTTCGTCGTAGAGGAATTCCTCGATGCCGCCGCGCAGCAGCACGCCCGTGCAGCGGGTCGCCTCTCCGACCTCCGCGACATGTACGCCGCGCTGATAGTCAATGGTTCGCGCCTGAAGGCAGAAAAGCACCGTTCCATAGCACTGGGGCGCAATGCCGCGCATCATGCCGCACTGCTCTAAAATGGGATAATATTCCTTCGATACGTCCATAAAAATTAGCCCGTCCGTCTCCAATCTGCGTGAAAAATTTCAATTTGTTGCCGTAACAACGGAATGCACGGCTTTAATCTGTTATACTGGCCTTACAAGGTTAGCTTCTACTAACTGTATTATAGGCCACGACGGTCGAAAAGTCAAATGCACAGAATAAGGAGTCAACGCATGTTTGCTTTGGGATTGGATTTGGGCGCGTCAAGCGTCAAGCTCGCGCTGTTGGAAAATGGAAAAATCAAGTCGCTGTGGATGCAGACGCATCAGGGAAGGCCGTTTGAATACCTGCAAAACGGTCTGGAGATGCTGAACCTGCACGAAAAGGCGGCAGTCTGCGTCACAGGCGCAAACAGCGAGGCGCTGCTGGCCGCCTGCCCGGAACTGACCGGCCTGGGCGATATTCCCGCCACGGTGGAGGGCGTTCGTCTGCTGGCCCCGCAGGGCGGCAGCATCATGGAGATCG
>OFRY01001253.1_pt1 | contig 11636 bp, 2 predicted proteins | sample 1543171 | NCBI WGS metagenome assembly OFRY01 (sample SAMN04209240, study PRJEB22552) | human gut metagenome | biome: gut; material: feces | host: Homo sapiens | place: USA: Oklahoma | reverse complement strand
CTTGTTTATAAGGAGGTGGCCGGCGAAGCCGGACGGAGGATACTGGCTTGGGGGAATGATGCAAAAGAATAGAATGAAGATTCTTTTTCTGCCCCCGTTCTGAGTGATGACGGACGGTAAGGCGTCATTCTGAGCGGCAGCGAAGGATCTGCTGCCGTGGTGAGGAAGCTGGTAAAGTGGTACAGGGGCTGACTATAAAATCGAGTGACACAAACAATTATTTGTGTGACCAATTTGATATTTCGATTCATGGGACTGTCTGATTTGATATTGCAATTTGGTTGATTTATAATTATTTTAGATATATAATGTCATATTATATAAAAATATGTTTATCAAAAAATATCAGAAAAATAGTTTGGTGTAATCTGTGGGATTTATCTGTTAAAATCTGAAGCCGATTGTATGACAGGGGGAGGGGAGACGGAACGCGAAGGGTAAAACATAACGGCTCTTTTATATTTTTATTTTCTTTAAAAATTGGGAGGAAAATATGAATAGGGTTTACAAGATCGTATGGAGTAAGGCGAAAAATGCTTATGTGGTGACATCGGAACTGGCGAAAAACCACACGAAGAACGCTTCGGGAAAAATGGTGAAAACAGCGCTGACAGCAGCTGTGGGGATGGGAGTCCTCATGGGCGGTTATATGGCTGATGCCGCGCCGGCGACTAACCCGTCCGGTGATGGTCCGGGTATTGCCATCGGCACAGGATCATCTTCCCAAAAGGTGGATTCTACTGCTGTCGGCAAAAATGCGAAAACGACCGGTGAACGCGCGTTGGCAGTGGGCTATAATAGTATAGCGGACGCCGATAGTGCCATGGCTGTCGGTAATGGGAATAAAGCAATGGCTGGTGGTTCATTGGCTGTAGGCGCAAGAAATATTGCGCAAGGTATGGGAGGTTTAGCCATAGGAGAAAGTAATACCGCAAAAGGTGATGATAGCGCGGCTGTGGGGCATTCTAATAAGGTGCATGCTATGGGAACATATGCATTCGGACTCCAAAATACCGTGTGGAAAATGTATTCCCAAGCATATGGAATGAACAATATTGTTTCCGAGATTAATTCTTTTGCTTATGGAAACAGTAACCAAGTGGGTTCAATGAATTCTTTCGCTTTTGGCGGCGCCAATCTGAATACCGCCCGTTGGGCAGTGACGGTGGGGAATACCAATAAAGTAGGAGGAGAGCATAGTTTTGCGGCCGGATTTTATAATACTATCGGCTCTACGTCTAAAGATGCAGTAGCAATTGGACAGAATGCCCGTGTTGGTGTAAGTGATTTTAATGTAGCGACAACGATTGATCCGACAACGGGAGAAATAAAGGCGGTTTACAATGGAGAGGTCGATGCTACAAATAGTGTAGCCATCGGCAATGAAGCAAATGTTATGGCTTTAAATAGCGTAGCTCTCGGCGAAAACACCGGTGTTACAAAAGACGGTAAGAATGGAACGGCTATTGGCGGTGAAGCAAGTGTCAAGGCGGAAAATGGTACAGCGGCAGGGTTTAAAGCTACTGTAAGAGCTAAAAGTGGTGTGGCGCTAGGCGCATCAAGCTTTGTCGATGCGGAAGGCGGGATTGCTTTGGGACGGAATTCTGTCGCAGAGCGCAAGTCCGGTAGGGCAGGGTATGATTTTACAACCGGGGCGGTATCGACAATTAATGATAGTACGTGGAAAGCAACTGATGGTGCAGTATCTGTAGGCAATAGTGCGAATACCCGTCAGATTACCAGAGTGGCAGCAGGTACCGAAGATACGGATGCCGTGAATGTGGCACAGATAAAGGGGCTGGCTAAGCAGTTTACCGCCGACGGGGTGTCTTATTTCCACGTCAATGCGACAAATACAGCTGTGGCTCCTGTGACAAATAATAAAGGTACGGTCAGTGCTGTGGCCGGTGCCGGCGGGAAGAATTCCACAGCAGCCGGTATTGCTGCGAAGGTGCAGAAGGATGCCGAAGAAAGCACGGCTATCGGGTACAGCACGAATGTGACGAAAAAGAACGGGACGGTCGTGGGCAATCGCTCCTCCGTCTCCGGAGAAGGCGGATCTGCTTTCGGCTACAACTCACAGGCTAATGATGTGAACGCTACCGCCATAGGCGCGGCAAGCCGTGCTACTAAAGAAGGAGCCTTTGCAGGTGGCTACAGTGCACAGGCGACAGGGATAAGATCCGTGGCTGTCGGCAGCGGTGCCAAGGCCGATTCCACCAGTACGGTCGCCATCGGCGACGGAGCGAATGTTGCTTCCAACGTGGATCTGGTTGGCGGTATTGCCATCGGCAAGAAGGCCTATGTATTAAACGGTGGCGGCCGCCAGGAAGCGGAGCTCGGCCTTGACCGGAGCAACTGGCCTGCATCCATATCCGGTGCTTATAACAATCCGATTAATAAAGACCGTGTCGCCACGGGCATTGCTATTGGCACGAATGCCTATGCCCGTACGGGCAGCGTGCAGATCGGCGCACATACCTATACGGGTACAATGGGCGGAACATCGATCAATGCGAATACGAACGGTGAAGGCACAGTTGTCAATATGACGACTATCGGAAGCAACAGCTATAACAAGGCTGTCTTCGGCACGATGGTGGGTGCCTATTCTATTGCGTCCGGCGACTTTAACGGATCCGGCGGATTTAACAGAATGTATACGGGGCAGAACTTCGGGGCCAGTGTTGTCGGGTCGCTGAACAGTATCCGTACGAAGGGATATGGCCAATACAGCGGCATAGCCAACAGCATTGTCGGTTTGGCCAATACGACGGAAAACAGCAACGGTTCTTTGATTTTCGGGGCTGGCAATAATATTACCAATTCTATCAAGAATATTTCCGGCGTGGCCAGCGGTGCCAATACACCTGATGAAATGTCGGCGAAATTGCGTAAAGCAATCCAAGACAATGAATCCGGCGGCGCCGTAATGGCTCTTGGCGGCGGCAATACGGCCGACTGGGCGCAGGCATCCCAGATTGTCGGTGTCAATAATACTTTAAAAGGTACGAGGGGTAATATCAGCAAATACAATCTGATTGACGGCTATAAGAATACGGCAGACAGGGTAAGCAACGTCTCCGTCATCGGTTCTGAAAATAATGTAACTAACACCAATGGCGCTGTTGTCTTTGGGGATAAGAGAACACTGACAGGTGCCGACGGCAGCGTTGTCATCGGTTCGTCTCAAAACGGTACCAGTACCAGCGTGAAGAATGCTGTAGCCATCGGCAGTGAAGCCAACGTGACCGTGGCAGGCGGCGTGGCACTCGGCAGTGGATCTGTCGCTTCCGTTGATAAGGGCACCGTGGGGTATGACGCTTCCGGCACAAATCATAACTCCGATACGACAGGCGTATGGAAATCGACGGCTTCCGCTGTGTCTGTCGGTGATGCGGCAGGAAATACGAAAGTTACCCGCCAGATCACCAACGTGGCGGCAGGGAAAGAAGATACCGACGCCGTCAACGTGGCACAGTTGAAAGCGGTAAAAGCTGCCGCTGATGCTGCGAAAGTTCATTTCTTTTCCGTGAAGGGCAACAGCAGTGATGAAAACTATAATAATGACGGTGCCACCGGTGATCGTGCGCTGGCAGTCGGTGTGGCTGCCAAGGCAGGCGGTCTGAAAGCAACGGCGCTGACCGGCGGGAATGCGTCGGGCGACTTCTCTTTTGCCGTAGGCAATAATGCGCAGGCGAAGGGATGGGGGTCTGTTGCTATCGGTGCAGGTACTTTGGCTGAAAATCAAGGGACTGTGGCGATCGGTCACGGCGCGAAGGCCTACAGTCTTGAGTCGGTCGCATTAGGTTACAATACACAGGCCGGCGCCCCCTCCGGACAGCCGGGGGCGGGGAACCATGCACAGACCGCCATGGGCAGCGGTACGATTGCTACCGGCGGGGCTGCTACCGCATTCGGCTTTGAATCCGTAGCCAGCGGCGCACATGCTATAGCGGGCGGTGATAAGGCGAAGGCGACCGGGCAGGACTCCGTGGCATTAGGAAAGGACACGGAAGCGTCCGGGACTTGGTCGGTAGCCTTGGGAAGTGATACAAAAGCGGAAGGACAGTCATCTACCGCCCTGGGAACAGATACCACTGCTTCCGGAATCGCTTCCACGGCGATGGGGAGTAAGACACAGGCTACCGGTGTCGGTTCTACAGCCATGGGTGGCAGTACGACAGCGGCAGGCAACTGGTCTTTGGCGAGCGGCGGATTGTCAGAGGCGAAAGGTGACTATTCTACCGCCATGGGATATAATAGCAAGGCAAATGCACGGAACAGTTTTGCTGTTTCCGGCGGCATTGTAGAAACCGCTGCAGAAAATTCCATAGCTATGGGTGAGGGTGCGAAAGCGTCTGTATCCGATGCGGTAGCGCTGGGAAGCGGTTCTGTGGCGTCCACGGAAAAAGGTAAAATCGGTTATGATATTTCCGGTGCCGATCATTCCAACGATACGACAGGCGTATGGAAATCGACAGCAAACGCCGTTTCCGTAGGCGATGCGTCCAAAGGTATCACCCGCCAGATCACCGGTGTAGCGGCCGGTGCGGCAGATACCGATGCTGTCAATGTGGCACAGCTGAAGAAAGTGGAAGCCAAGGCAGAAGCGGCGGAAAAGAAACATACCACCGTGAAGGCGGGAGATTACGCAACCGTAACGGAAGGCACCAATGCCGACGGCGGGAAAGAATACACTGTCAGCGGACCCAAGATGGAATCTACGGACGGGACAGTAAAGATTACGGATAAAGTGGAAAACGGCAAGAAAGTCGGATATAACCTGTCCGTCGATACAAGCAGTCTGGGAATTGAAAAGACAAAGGTAGAAGCGGGAGACAATGTAACCGTAACATCCAAGAAAACCGGGAATACGACGACATATACCGTCAATGCCAAAGACACGGTAGTAACCGGCGGCACGGCTACCTATGCTGCGAATGGTACAGGCAGTGCTACCTTGATAAATAATGACGGAACGACAGCGACCATCACCGGCCTGAAGGATCGTTATACATCATCCGCAGCACTTGACGGGAATACCTTGAACTTCACCCGTAATGACGGCAGCACTTATTCCGTTTCCGGCATTGCTTCCACGCAGGATATAAAAAATGTAACCAATAAAGTAGGCGAATTGGGAACCCGTGTGAACCGTGCAGGAGCGGGAGCGGCAGCACTGGCGGCTCTCCATCCGCTGGACTTTGACCCCGATGACAAGTGGGATGTGGCAGCCGGCTACGGCAACTACAAAGACGCCCATGCAGTATCGGTAGGCGCATTCTACCGTCCCAATGAAGACACCATGTTCAGCGTGGGAGGCTCTTTCGGCGGAGGAGAAAACATGGTGAATGCCGGAGTCAGCGTAAAGCTGGGACAGGGCAACCATGTGTCTACATCCAAAGTAGCTATGGCAAAAGAAATTGTTGACCTGAAAGATGCGGTTACCCGTCTGGAAGCACAAAATGAACAGTTCCGGCAGATCATCGGACAGATGGCGGGACAGCCTGTAAGGAATGTAGAATTCCCCGATGTGCCGAAAGACCATTGGGCATATTCTTATGTAAAATCATTGGCAGACAGAGGTCTTTTAGAAGGCTATCCGGATGGAGAGTTCAAAGGGGATCGTTCCATGACCCGCTATGAATTTGCGGCCATTATTTACCGCGCACTGCAGAATGGGGCGCCTGTTGATGGAAATATGGGTAAAGCTATGGAAGAATTTGGTCCTGAGATGGAAAAGGTAAGAGAAGCTTATCGTTTCCGGGTAGACCGTATTTCCGGCGGAGATAATGACAGGAATAAAGTAGAACGCGTCCGTGTCAATAATAAAGGCAATAAAGAAAAGGGTGATTACCGCGACATATACGGTTCGCATATCGCAGCCGGTAAATAATCGCTACATTAAATAGTATATAGAATATAAGCCGTTTATTTTGACAAGGGACAGGAGTTTCTGGTTATACCGAAAGGCTTCGGTCGATAGTGCCTGGTGAATGGCAGCCTCTGTTTTTGAAGTATATCTCATCAGCTGCTTATAAAGGTGAAATTTACGAGGGAGGAAATTTATGAATCAAATTTATAAAGTTATTTGGAGCCGGGTGAAGCGCTGCTATGTGGTGGTTTCGGAAGTTGCCGGCCGCTGTGGAAAAAATGGAGCGGCTTCTGAAAAGGAGAGCCTGCCTTTCCGTGCTTTTCTGTGTGCTCTTGCCATTACCGGATGCCTGATGCCGGGCGTGGCGGAAGCAAATACGGTACATGGTCCGGGAGCCGCAGCAACAGGTAGTGGCAGCACGGCAGTAGGTGACAATACTAAGGCGAAAGGAAACAATGCCGTTGCTGTTGGTCCTTTGACAAATGCGGATGGGGAGAATTCTCTTGCCGCAGGTTATGATGCAAAGACAGGTTCGACTGCTGAAAACAGTGTGGCCATAGGCAGGGGAGCCAGGGCTTTGGGACAGAAGAGGGCCGGGGATCAGTTTACTGCGAGCACCATCGCCATCGGGAATGTGGCAACAGCAGCAGAAAACGGGGATATCGTCATCGGCCGCCAGGCGAAGAGCACGGTTTCCGAGTATCATACTCATCCCCAAGGTGGTAACGGCGCGGTTGTCATGGGAGCGGAGGCCGCTTCTTATGGTTCCCGGGGCGATGTGGTGATCGGTGCCGGAGCGGAAGCCTGCCTGCTCAGAAAAGATGTAACCGCTCCGGCGGACAAGCCGGAGTATTCACAGGGCGTGGCGATCGGCAGCCGGGCTAAAGTTTATGGTACGCAATCCACATCCATAGGCGCTGATTCGAGATCCATCGGGCATTCTTCGATTGCTATCGGCGGGGATGATATTGATCGGGCAAAACCTGTTCTACAGGCTGCCATTCCGGACATGGCGACCACTGGTGTGCAGAAAAACTTTAACCGGGAACTGGCTGTATTATATCCTGGGACGACATTGGGAAGTGCAGCTATCAATGACAGTAAGAATTATGTGAATACCGCTTCTATAGGGAATGCCAGTATGGCCATCGGCATGATGACCCAGTCTTATGGTACAGGTTCGACGGCGATTGGCGTTAATACACTGACGAAGGGGATTGCCAGCACCGGTATCGGTGTCATGGCACGGAGCTGGGGCGATAAGTCTCTGGCTCTCGGCAGCCGGGCGGAGACTTACGGGAATAAATCTACAGCTGTCGGCGATGCGAATACAGTCGGTCTGGATATGACGGACGGCACCGTATCCGGTGCCTCTTCCGCGGCGGTCGGCACGGAAAATACCGTGTATGGGAATAATGCCTATGCCGTTGGCGGCGGTAATACAGTCGGATCTGCCACCATTACGGAAACGACAGAAGCCAACGGCGATAAGATCAAGCACGTCACGGCTGGTACGGTCAAAGGAAATACGGCAGGTGCTTTCGGTTATAAGAATACCATTAAAGCGGATAATGCCTATACGGTGGGAAGCAATTCCACGGTTTCCGCTGATGGTGCTATGGTGCTGGGGAACAACGCTTCTGTAACGGCGAAGAACGGCATGGCTCTTGGCAGCAATACAAAAGTGGCCAATGAAAATGCCATAGCCCTCGGCGCCGGTTCGGAAACGGCGGCAGCTGTGGCGACACCCTCCGCAACGATCAATGGAACAGCACATAATTTTGCAGGAGTAAATCCGGCTTCTACAGTCAGCGTGGGTAAGGCGGGCAGTGAGCGGACGATCGCCAATGTAGCGGCTGGCCGTATTTCCGCTGCCTCTACCGACGCTATCAACGGCAGCCAGCTCTATGCGGTAACCTCGGAAATAGATAAAGGCGTGGCCTATGCGGGCGATGTGAAAGCTGCGGCCGCCGCGGCTAACAAGTTTACACGGAAATTAGGCGAACAGACAAATATCGTCGGCGGCGTGGCAGATACATCTAAGCTGACAGACGGAAATATCGGCGTGGTATCCAACGGGACAGATACGCTGAATATCAAACTGGCGAAAAACGTGAAAGTGGACAGCGTCACAACGGGCAATACGGTGATTAACAACAACGGCCTGACCGTAGGCGGAAAGACCTATGTGACCAATAACGGCCTCAATGCGAATAACCAAAAGGTAACCAATGTGGCTGACGGTCAGGTAGCAGCCGGATCCAAAGACGCGGTGAACGGCGGACAATTGCATGACGCTAAAAATGAAGTGATTAATAAAGGCCTTCGTTTCGACGCGGATAATAACAGCGAAAAAACGAACAAATTAGGCTCTAAAGTCACCGTTAACGGCGATAATAACATTACGACAGAAATCACCCAAACCGGTGACGATACGAAAATCGGCGTAAAACTCAACGAAGACATTCATGTGAAGACAGTAACCGCTGCGGATACGGTGAAAGCCGGCGGTGTGACCATGGGCAGCCAGACATCCGGCGGTACTACCGGTAATTATGTAACAGGTCTTGATAATAAGACCTGGAATGTAACGAACCCGACGGCCGTCAGCGGGCGTGCCGCCACAGAAGACCAGTTGAAGACGGTTACCGAAGCCATCAATAATCAAAGTGCAGCGGCCACCGATTATCGGCTGGTACAAAACGCATCCAGTGCGGATGGGTCTTATACAGTCGATACCAACGGAAATATCGATTTAACCGTAGAAGATAAAAACCATGCAGGGCAGAAAGAAACCGTAAAATTAAAGGACATCGCGTCCAAATCCAAATTGGATGATGTAATCGCCAAAGGCCTGCAGTTTGATGCCAATGCAGGCGGCACAAAAACCAATAAACTGGGCTCCAAGATAACCGTGAAAGGAGAAGGTACCGCGGCCGATACAGAATACAGCGGAGAAAACCTTAAAACATTTATCACGCAGGACCCTGCCGGAAATACGACAATCAACGTGAAGATGAATAAAAACCTGAAAGTCGAAACCATCGTCGCTACAGGTGAAAACGGCAAAGACGGAAAAATCGGCATCAACGGAAAAGACGGCGTAACAACAAACATCTCCGTTACCCGTGACGGCAAACCCGGAGTAGACGGCGCACCGGGTACGACCACGACCCGTATCGTATACGAAAAACCCGACGGAACCAAAGAAGAAGTGGCTACCCTAAATGACGGCATGAAATACGGCGGCGATACAGGAAACGTCATCAAGAAGAAACTGAACGAACAGGTGAACGTTGTCGGAGGAATTACAGACGAAAACAAACTGACCACAGAAGACAACCTCGGCGTCGTATCCGACGGCAATAACAACCTGAAAGTCCGCCTTGCCAAAGCCCTGAAAGGCCTCGAAAGCATAACCGCCGGCGATACATTCATCAACAATAACGGAATAACCATCAGCAACGGTGCAGCCGGAAACACCGTATCCCTCACCAAGAACGGCCTTGACAACGGCGGCAACAAAATCACCAACGTAGCAGCCGGAGACGTCAGCGCAAACAGCACCGATGCCGTCAACGGCAGCCAGCTGCATGACGTAAAGACACTGGCAGGCCAGCATACGACCGTCAAAGCCAAAGACAGCAATATAACCGTCACCGAAGGAACCAATGGGACAGGCGGCAAAGAATATACTGTCGGACTCGGCGACAAAGTCACACTGGGAACCGATCCGTCCAAACAGGTATCCATCGACGGAACAACAGGCATCATCAAAGCCGGAGACAAAGTCACCATTGACGGCACGACAGGAAACATCGATGCCGGAAAAGTGAAAATCAATGGGAAAGACGGAACCGTCAACGGACTGACCAACAAAACCTGGGATCCGAACAACATCACCAGCGGACAGGCCGCCACAGAAGACCAGCTCAAAGCCGTAGACCAAAAGATTACCAATACATCTGAAGAACTGACGAAAAAAGGCATGGACTTTGCCGGCAACGACGGAGAATTCCACCGGAACCTGGGAGACAAAGTCACCATCAAAGGAGAAGGGACAAAAGCCGCCTCCGAATACTCCGGTGAAAACATCAAAACCTTTGCCGATGCGAACGGAAACCTCACCGTCAAAATGGACAAGAACCTGAAAACCGAAACCATCGTTGCTACAGGTAAAAACGGCAAAGACGGAAAAATCGGCATCAACGGAAAAGACGGCGTAACAACAAACATCTCCGTTACCCGTGACGGCAAACCCGGAGTAGACGGCGCGCCGGGGGCGACCACGACCCGTATCGTATACGAAAAACCGGACGGAACCAAAGAAGAAGTGGCCACCCTAAATGACGGCATGAAATACGGAGGCGATACAGGAAACGTCATCAAGAAGAAACTGAACGAACAGGTGAACGTCGTCGGAGGCATTACAGACACAAACAAACTGACCACAGAAGACAATCTCGGCGTCGTATCCGACGGCAATAACAACCTGAAAGTCCGCATGGCCAAAGACCTGAAAGGATTGAACAGTGTGACCACCAACACCCTGACCGTGGGAGACGTGAAAATCGACAACAGCGGCATCAACGCAGGGAACAAGAAAATCACCAACGTAGCAGCCGGAGACATCAGCGCAAACAGCACTGACGCCGTCAACGGAGGGCAGCTGTGGAAAACAAACCAGACAATCAACAACATAGGAGGAGCCGTCAATGAACTGGGCGACCGGATGGACAGAGTAGGAGCGGGAGCGGCAGCACTGGCAGCCCTCCACCCGCTGGACTTCGACCCGGATGACAAGTGGGATGTGGCAGCCGGCTATGGCAACTACAAAGACGCCCATGCCGTATCGGTAGGCGCATTCTACCGTCCCAATGAAGACACCATGTTCAGCGTGGGAGGCTCTTTCGGCGGAGGAGAAAACATGGTGAATGCCGGAGTCAGCGTAAAGCTGGGACAGGGCAACCATGTGTCTACATCACGGGTAGCTTTGGCCAAGGAAGTAGAAGACCTGAAAGCGATTGTCAAGGCGCAGAGTGCTGAGATCAAAGCTATGCGCGGAGCCATGCAGTCGGGGGCATCGGTAATGAAGGATGTTAATTTCCCCGATGTGCCGAAAGACCACTGGGCCTATTCCTATGTGAAATCATTGGCAGACAGAGGTCTTTTGGAAGGGTATCCGGATGGAGAGTTCAAGGGTGACCGTTCCATGACCCGCTATGAATTTGCGGCCATTATTTACCGTGCCCTGCAGAACGGCGCACCCATTGACAGCGACATGGCAAAGGCCATCGGCGAATTTGAACCCGAGATCAATCGGATAAAGGATTTGGATCGTATCCGTGTCGACCGTATTTCCGGCAAGGATAATGACCGGCATAAGGTGGAACGCGTCCGTGTCAATAATGAAAGTAATAAAGAAAAGGGTGACTACCGTGATGTGTACGGTTCCCATATTTCACCGGAAGCGTAACCCGGAAAGCAAAGACAAGGAAATAGTATAAGAAACAGAAAGTACGGTATCCGTCAGGTATGATGGGTACCGTATTTTTATGTGGGCGGGGGATAGGATGTAATCCGGAAACTGGAGGATAAGCGTTGTCCGTCCCTCGTTACCTGGAGCGATTGTAAGGAGTTTGCTGCCGTGGTGAGGAAGACGGTAAGAAGATAAAAGTTATTAGCTGTGAGCTGTCAGCTATAAGCTGTTAGCTGTGAGTTAAAAGCCGAAGCATATGATTTCCGTTAGGTGTCATAC
>OFRY01001249.1_pt1 | contig 11655 bp, 7 predicted proteins | sample 1543171 | NCBI WGS metagenome assembly OFRY01 (sample SAMN04209240, study PRJEB22552) | human gut metagenome | biome: gut; material: feces | host: Homo sapiens | place: USA: Oklahoma | reverse complement strand
TGTTCTTGGGCTTATATTCTTAAAATACATATCGGATCGCTTTGAAGCCAAATATCAGGAACTGGTTGCTGAGGGCGACGGTTTCGAAGAAGACAAGGATGAATACACGGCTGAAAACATCTTCTTTGTTCCGGAGAATGCAAGATGGAGTGTCATATCCGCTGCTGCACACACGCCAGAGATCGGCTCTATCATAGATGACGCTATGCGCAGCATTGAAAAAGAGAATAAGCGTCTCAAGGACATCCTTCCCAAAAATTTTGCCCGGCCTGAATTGGACAAAAGACGGCTCGGTGAAGTCGTTGACCTTTTTACGAACATCCAGATGATCGAACACGGAGACAGCAAGGATATTCTCGGACGAACCTACGAATACTGCCTTGCCAAATTCGCTGAACAGGAAGGAAAACTTGCTGGTGAGTTCTATACGCCGTCTTGTGTTGTCCGCACTCTTGTTGAAGTATTGCAGCCCTACAATGGACGTGTTTATGACCCGTGCTGCGGTTCTGGCGGTATGTTTGTTCAGTCTTCTAAGTTCATTGAGAATCACGGCGGGAATATTAAAAATATCTCCGTGTATGGGCAGGACTCCAATCCCACCACATGGAAACTGGCACAGATGAACCTCGCTATTCGTGGAATTGAAGCGGATCTTGGCAAATTCAACGCCGATACTTTTTTCAATGACTGTCACCCACAACTCAAGGCCGACTTCATCATGGCAAATCCACCTTTCAACCTTTCCGGCTGGGGGCAGGACAAACTTCTGGACGATGTGCGCTGGCAATACGGCACACCCCCCGCCGGGAACGCAAACTTTGCTTGGTTGCAGCACATGATTTGGCACCTCGCCCCAAACGGGCGAATTGGCATGGTGCTCGCAAATGGCTCTTTGTCTTCTCAGTCCGGCGGTGAAGGCGAAATCCGTAAAAATATCATCAATGCCGACCTTGTGGGTTGCATTGTTGCTATGCCATCGCAGCTCTTCTATACAACGCAGATCCCCGTTTCCCTTTGGTTTCTCGCTAAGAATAAAAAGCAAAAGGGTAAGACCTTATTTATCGACGCAAGAAAACTCGGAACAATGGTAACACGCAAGCTGCGTGAGCTGACGGACGAGGATATCAAGAGGATCGCAGATACCTATAACGCCTTTGTAGATGGTACGCTGAAGGATGAAAAAGGCTTCTGCGCTGTTGTAACTACGCAGGATATTGCCAAGCAAGACTATATCCTCACGCCGGGACGCTATGTAGGCATCGAAGAACAGGAAGATGACGGCGAGCCGTTTGAAGAAAAGATGGGACGGCTGACTTCTGAACTTTCCGAACTATTTGCCAAATCCCATGAGCTTGAGGCGGAAATCAAGGAGAAACTGGGGGCGATTGGGTATGACATCTGAATGGGAAATAGTGTCTTTAGGCGACTATTGTGAAATCAAAAACGGGTATGCGTTTAAGAGTAAAGATTTCAGCACTTCGGGTGTTCCGGTAATCAAAATCAAAAATGTAAAACCCAATCAAATAGTTGAAAGCGACTTCTCATATATACCAGAAGATATTGCACTGGAAAAGGACAAGTGGATAATAAGAAAAGGTGATATTCTGCTAACGATGACCGGAAATAGAGCCGATGGCTCTCCTGAAAGCTGGGTTGGAAAGGCGGCTATATTCACATTGGATGGCAAGTATCTACTTAACCAAAGAGTTGCCTCTATTCGATCAAAGAGTATCGAACTGGATACGGAATACTTAGGATATTTTCTTTCATCATGGGAGAGTCAGTTATATTTTATTAAGCATTCAAACAGTTCTGGCGGGCAAGCAAACATTTCGCCGGATATTGTCAGGCAGTATCTCATTCCACTTCCGCCACTGGCAGTGCAGAAACGCATGGTTTCGGTTCTGAAAGTAATAGACGAGATGATCTCGGCTAATCAGCAGATAAACGATAATTTAGCTGAACTCCTGCAAATGGTATATCAAGAGCGGTTTAGTGATGTGAGCGCTGCAACCGATCAAGGAATGCTATCGGATATTTGCTCTTATTCCAAAGATAGAGTGGCAGTTTCCGAGCTGAGTGCCAGCACTTACTTCTCAACGGAGAATATGCTGCCGGGAAAAGCAGGTGCAACTGAGGCCGCAAGCCTTCCAACGACACCTCAGACTACCGCTTGTCATAAGGGCGATACTTTGATTTCCAATATTCGTCCTTACTTTAAGAAGATTGTTTACTGCGAGGATGGGTGCGGCTGCTCAACTGATGTTCTTTGTTTCACACCTATTCAACCAAAGTATGCGACCTACTTATTCAGCACTCTATATGCGGATAAATTCTTTGCCTTCATGGTTGCAGGATCAAAAGGGACAAAGATGCCGCGGGGTGATAAGCAGCAGATCATGTCCTACCCCGTTGCACTTCCATCTGATGAAGAGCTGGACGAGTTTAACGCTCTCGCCTTACCTGTCCTCGCACAAATTCTTTCCAATAAGGCTGAGAACAAGAGGCTGTCCGCAATAAGAGATGCACTCTTACCCAAGCTCATGTCCGGCGAGATTGATGTCTCTGACATCCAGCTTTAAGCCGCTAAATTATCGTTTACACGAGGAGATGATTCTGTGGAAAATAAAGATTACTCCGATGAAAATATTATCTTAGTTGAGACCCTGAATGATTATCTCTCCTCGATTTCTGAGATTAGAGAACAAGTCAAGAACGAAGAGGGCCCGGAGCCAAGCAATCAACACTTTTATTTTCGTGGACAAGCAAATTCAGATTGGGACATAATTCCCAGCGTGTATCGTGGAAATTTACTCGCCTCTGAGCCTGATCTAATTCGTTCTGCATACTTGCGTAATCCTGTAGAATTTCGTACATTTGCCAGTAACTTTGAACGACTTACCAAACTTCAACATTATGGATTACCGACACGTCTGCTTGATGTGACAACCAATCCGTTTGTTGCACTCTATTTCGCCTGTCAACAGCATGATGAAATTGAAGAAGATGGGGAAGCTTCTTCAAAAAAGATTACACCAACTGATGGCGCTGTATTTTATAAGCGTGCCTATGGACGAGGCTTTCAAGATGTTGAAATAGAAACGGTGGCGTTCTTGTCATCCTTAAAAATTCAAGGCGATCTGACGCTCGAGAAATGCTTGCAACTATTGATTGAACACGGATTGTATTCTTCGGCTGCCGCTCAAGAGTGCAGAAAAAATGGCTATAAAAGTCTAATAGAATCTTTGCAGAACAACTATTTCGTTATTTCCACTTTGAATAATGAGAGGCTGATTCGGCAAAGCGGCGCCTTTTTGCTTCCGGGGCACTATAATATTTTTAAGAAGGCAAATAGTATTGGAGAAAGTTTGATCCAGCGAGGAATGGGCAACTTAAATGATGAGTTTGAAATTACTCGCTTTATAATACCATGCGAGAAAAAGGCAGAAATTCTTGATGAGTTGGATTTATATAACATCAATGAAGGAGCTCTTTTTCCGGAACTTGAACACCAAATGTCATACATAAAGCAAAAGAGACTTCCGGTCGGGATATCTCAGATCGGACAATTTAATCGTATGCAGGAGATAAATGATACCGCTGAACCTGACAAAAGCAACATTTTTCTGGAATATATCGACGCCGAAAAGATATTTTCAGATGCACTTTCCCAACACACGATTCCCTCAGCCTATGTTCAGGAGGCACTGGATATTCTAAAATCTGATTTGTGCTTGGACTGGTACCAAAAGGAAAGTGTAATTAGTACCATGCGTCTTCATCTCACAAAACTGCTTTCAACCAAACCTGAATTTGATCGATCCTCTGCTACGGAAAAAGCAAAAGAAATCATAAATACGGTTTTACAAAAGATTAAGCAACAGGAGTCATGAATATGGCAGGATATTATACTGAATCGAATTATGAGAACGCAGTTCTTCAACTGCTTAATGAAGGTCTGGGTTACACCTATGTATACGGGCCGGATGTGGAGCGTGATTATCATTCTCCACTTTATGAAGATGTCCTTTTGTCCGCACTGCAACGGGTGAATAAGGACTTGCCTCTGGATGCCATCAACGAGGCCATCTATAAGCTCAAGAATTTTGAGTCTGGCTCATTGTTGCAAAAAAATATGACTTTTACCGACTATCTGCAAAATGGCGTTTCGGTCAAATACTTTGAAAACGGCGAGGAACGCTCCACCCTCGTCTACCTTGTTGACTTTAAAAATACTGCCAATAACGATTTTACTGTTGCAAATCAATGGACTTTCATTGAAAATTCAGAGAAACGCCCGGACATCATTCTTTTTGTTAATGGTCTGCCACTTGTTGTGGTGGAGTTGAAATCCCCTTCCCGTGAAGAGACGGACGCTTCCGACGCATACCGCCAGCTTCGCAACTATATGTATGAGATTCCTTCCATGTTCATTTATAATGCAGTCTGCGTCATGAGCGACATGACCACTTCTAAAGCTGGAACGCTTACCTCCGGCGAAGATCGCTACATGGAATGGAAAACAACGGACGGAAGCTATGAGAACACCCAGTATGCTCAGTTCGACACCTTTTTTGAAGGGCTGTTTGAAAAGAATCGTTTTCTTGACATCCTGAAAAACTTTATCTGCTTCAACGTGGACGGCGAGAAGACATTCAAAGTGCTTGCCGCCTACCATCAGTATTTCGCTGTAAAGAAAGCAATCGAATCCACCAAGCATGCCACCGTCACAGATGGAAAAGGCGGCGTGTTCTGGCATACACAGGGCAGCGGGAAATCGCTGTCAATGGTGTTCTATGCCCATTATCTGCAAGAAGCGCTGGAGAGCCCGACTATTGTTGTAATTACAGACCGGAATGACTTGGACGATCAGCTTTACGGTCAATTTGCCCGCTGCAAGGATTTCCTGCGCCAAACGCCGCAGCATGCCCAGAGCCGCACACATTTGAAAGAGCTGCTTGCAAACCGACAGGCAAACGGCATTATCTTCACGACTATGCAGAAGTTTGAAGAAAGCGATGAGCCGCTTTCAGAGCGCCGGAATATCATCGTCATGGCAGATGAGGCGCATCGCAGCCAATACGGATTGACAGAGAAAGTTGTGGTCCGGCAGAAGGAAGACGGCGAGGTGGAAGCGAAGACCATCATTGGCACTGCCCGTATTATCCGGGACAGCCTTCCGAACGCTACATACATCGGTTTCACCGGTACACCTATCTCTTCTAAAGATCGCAGCACCCGTGAAGTATTTGGTGATTATATCGATATTTATGATATGACGCAGGCGGTTGAGGACGGTGCGACCAGACCGGTTTACTATGAGAGCCGGGTCATCCATCTCAAGCTGGATGAAAAAACGCTGCATCTCATAGATGATGAGTATGACCTGATGGCACAAAATGCCGATCCATATGTTATCGAAAAGAGCAAAAAAGAACTCGGTCAGATGGAAGCAATTCTGGGGGCTGATCAGACCATTCACTCATTGGTAGACGATATTCTTGATCATTACGAAAACTATCGTGCCAATATCTTGACCGGTAAGGCGATGATCGTTGCCTACTCCCGTACCATTGCCATGAAGATTTATAAGCGCATCTTGGAGCTACGCCCTGCTTGGATGGAAAAGGTCGCTGTTGTCATGACGCAGGGCAACAACGATCCCGAAGAATGGCGGGAAGTGATCGGCAATAAGGCGCACAAAGAGGATATGGCAAGAAAATTTAAGGACAACGACTCGCCCCTTAAAATTGCAATCGTTGTGGATATGTGGCTGACCGGTTTTGATGTACCTTCCCTCGCCACAATGTATGTCTATAAACCAATGGCAGGACACAATCTCATGCAGGCGATCGCTCGTGTCAACCGTGTATTCGAAGACAAGGAAGGCGGCTTGGTTGTTGACTATGTAGGTATCGCTGCGGCTCTGAAGCAAGCCATGAACGACTACACAGCCCGTGATAAAAAGAACTATGGCGATACCGATGTCAGCAAAGCTGCGTACCCGAAGTTTCTTGAAAAGCTTTCTGTGTGCCGTGATCTGTTCTACGGTTATGATTATGAAAAATTCATGACCGGCACTGACCTTGATAAAGCGAAGGCGATAACCGGAGGCGTAAACTTTATACTTGGTAAGAGTGTCGCTGAACATGACCTCCCGGATAATGAGAAAACGCAAAATATTTACATCAAGGAAGCATTGCTGCTCAAACAGGCTCTTTCGCTGTGCGGTAGTTTGGTCGATGAAAAGACGCGTTTTGAAGCAGCGTTCTTTGAATCTGTTAGGACAATGATTGTTCGGCTGCTGTCTGGCGGAACCGGCAAGAAATTTACCCTGCCGGAAGTGAACGAGCGAATCAATGAGTTACTCAAACACAGCATCAAAAGCGAGGGCGTTATTAACCTTTTCTCAGATGTGAAAGCGGAGTTCTCGCTGTTTGACCCGAAGTTCCTTGAAGAGATTGCCAATATGAAGGAGAAAAACCTCGCCGTTGAGCTTTTGAAAAAACTGATTGCCGAGCAGGTTTCGGTTTACCGGCGTACGAACATTGTCAAATCTGAGAAGTTTTCCGAACTCATACAGGGCGCAATGAACCGCTATCTGAATGGAATGCTGACGAACGAAGAGGTCATTCAAGAGCTCTTAAAGCTGGCGAAGGAGATTGCAAACGCAAATACTGAGGGAGAAAAGTTGGGTTTGACCGCCGATGAACTTGCCTTCTACGATGCTTTGACCAAGCCGCAGGCAATCAAAGATTTTTATGAACATGATGAACTGATTGCCATCACAAAGGAGCTAACAGATCTGCTCCGTAAAAATCGGACGATTGATTGGCAGAAGAAAGAAAGCGCCAGAGCCGGAATGCGCCGGTTGGTCAAACGCCTACTCAAAAAGCACAAGTATCCGCCAGAGGGTATGGATGATGCTGTCCAGACCGTCATGAGCCAGTGTGAAATGTGGACGGATAATATGGAGGTTCCAGCATGAATGTACAGAAGTTAGATGCAGCTATTTCTGCTTTTTTGAAAAATCAAAAATCAAACGCTGCTTATTTTGAGGATCATTGGGCGGAACGAAGAGAGCGAAAGCTTTATTATCAATCATTTACAAAAGATAAGTTATTATCGATGACGGAAGACGAGTTCTTGGAGTACATCAGCAAACTTTGGTCTATGCTGATTTGGGGCAATAAGAAATATGTTGTGGATAAATTGATTGCCGATAATGGTTTTACAGCACTGAAAAAACAATTAGCAGAATTGTTGTACGGAACAAACCCCATTGAAAAACGGTGGGATATATTTCTCAAATCTGTTAAAGGGATGGGGCCTGCGACAATCAGTGAACTTCTTACATACGCTAATCCTCAAGAATATGTAATCTTTAATAAGACAACGATTCTTTGTTTTGGGTACTTGGACATTTCTGATATGCCAAAATACAATTATCAGTACACAGGAAAGAAATATATGGAAGTCTGCACCATTGCAAAAGAAATTGCCCAAGAACTAAAGAAATCCGGTGCGGAGAATTATGATCTCTTGGCGGTCGATTACTTTCTGTGGGACGAGATTTTACCACTTGCCGAAAAGAAATCCCAATCCCCAGAAACTCCTATTTCTGAATCCAAGAAGCCTACGACTATCAGCGACTCAAAATCCCTGCACGATGAAATCAAAGAAAAACTGGTCGCAATTGGCGAACTTCTGGGATTTGACAGCCGTTCCGAAGTTAAAATTACAGCCGGAGCTGTTGTGGATGCAGTATGGGAAGCCAAAATCGGAAATATGGGTAAAGCCATTTATGTATTTGAGGTGCAGTCCAAAGGCTCTATTGACAGCCTGATCCTCAACCTCAAAAAGGCACAGAGCAATGCGGCTGTTCAGGCGGTCGTTGCTGTTGCCGACGAAGAACAGCTTGCAAAAATTATCCGGGAAAGCGCCGGGGTTATTGACGAAAAATCTTTGCGCACTTGGGATTCAGAAGATGTTTTAGCTGTATATGATTCCCTGGTGAGAGCACATGAATCAATCAACAAACTGGCGCTTGTGCCGGAAAGCTTTTAGGAGGAAATAGCTTATGCCTATTCCTGAAGAACAAAAAATCAAGCTTGAAAGTATGCAAATTAAGGGCATACGAGCTATGATTTGGCAAAACATCGAAAAAGATAAGATTGAGTCTCGCTTACTGCAAATAAAAAAGCAAAACTATACAAACGATCTTCAAAAATTAGTAAATTCTCAAAGTAGAGCGGTTTTAATTGAACTAATTGAGATATCGCCAGAAATATATCCGCAAACAATTGATGCTGCATACGAGAAGTATCGATACGGTTTGAAACCCGGTTTCACTTTGTTTTGGGCTAAACGAAGTAATAATATTGCTTTCGACAAAGATTCTTTGGAAGCAAAAATCAAAGAATTTGTTACATCCCAAAAATATGGAGAAGATGACAAGTACAAAAATCTTGAATTTGTATCAATAATGGAGTTTGGCGGTATATATGAAATCTCGTTATCGTATCTACAAAAATTCAACTATATAAATGAAGTAGGCGAATTCACATATATCTATATGATGAAGGAATGCTTCGTTTGGGTTGGCATTGATAAGAATTTTATTGCAATCAACAATATGCCGGAAGTTTTAATGAATGCGTTAAAACGACTTTTCAGCAAACTTTATTCAGCAGATATTACTAACATAAAAATCACAAGTAAGTTGTTAGAAAAAGTTTTTCCAAGTGAGAAAGCCAAACGTGTCACACGACATAATGCTAATCCCCCAGAAAATCAATTGGAAAAAATTACATTTGCAGATCAAAATCTTGGCGATAAAAAAGATTGTATTCCTGACGGCTATGAAGATTATGACATAACTAATACACAATATGTTGAAGATATTGACGAGAACACCACTGGCACCTTAGGTGTTAACTGTAATAAAGGTAAAATGTACCTATCCAAAAGTTTAACTTCATCACAATTTCGAGCGTGGAGCACTAGAAGAATTGATAACATAATATCTTTCTTTCAAAACTCATCTGATGTCACATTAGAAACCATATCAGGATTTAATATGTTTTCATCATCTTCTTGGGATGGTATTAAGCAGTCTTCTATCCCTATTCTGAACGAAATAGCTCTTGCTATAATTACCTGCAAAAAATCAAATATTGATTCTTATCCGGTTTCTTTTGACCTTTATAAAGCTTATATTGAATTAAGCAACAAGTTTTATGAAAAAGTGTATTGTTTATGCGATTCTTGCGAAGAGACATCTATACCAAGTTGTCCAGATTGTGGAGGTACACATTTTACAATTACGAAAAAGTCTCCGGCAAAAATTGTGTGCAATGATTGTGGAAAGGCTCAAGGTGGTCCATTTGTTTTCGATTGCGAAAATGGACATACAAATACTGTAGCAGACATCAATGATGCTATTTCATTAATTGCAACAGATGATTTTATTGAACAGCTGTTAGCTACGATCAAATTATATTACCCAGATATTGTTTTTGATCACAAAGAGTATTTTTGTTTGAATAATGGTTCATTAACAATTCTTAGAAGTCCAAATTATGAAAAATTAAAAGCCTCTGATATTCAAGAATTTGCACCGATTGTTAATAGACAACTGATACATTCTCCTGATATGCTTCAGTCATCACTGAAGCAATTAAAAGAGAAGTGTCCTCATCCTACTAACGATAAATGTAGCCAGTGCAGAAACAGGATGATAAGTAATATAAATGATGTGCAATGCATACTAAAACTGTTTGAAGACTTTGAGGGATATACACCGCAGCCCCACCAAGGGCACGAATTCGGCGATGTATCTATGTTGTTGACATACAATGGTAGAAATCTGACGTTTTTAGGGGCTGCAAAATCGGTAAACTTACACACTCCCAAAATTACAAAGGCAAGTAATACTGGTAGAGAAATCATACAACAAGTTATTGATGCCTTTAACGACAACCGAGCTGAAATTATTGGTGTAATCTATCCGGATATGATTGATGATCAGCTTAAATATTTACTATTCCATGAGGCAAAAATCCATAACAAAAAGTTCGTGATTTTAGACAAGGAATTTATGCTTCATCTTTTGGACAAGTACCTCGCTGATAAAAATCTATAATCAAAGGCGCAACTTATCTTCGCTTTAGGTTGTGCCTTTACAATTATGTGTAAATTGTTTCTTTTTCAATTATCTCATTTACCCTGCTTCGAATATCATTCATCCTCCTCACCCACTCCATTGGATTCTCATCCTTAAGCTGTTCGGTAATACCTTCTCTCTCGGCGTATTGTTTTACCAGCCGAAGGAAAAGGGTCTGCGCTTCTTCCTCAACATCGGCAAGATGGGAACGAAGCTTGCCGGAAGCGAGCAAATTGTAGTACAGGATTTTATGATGCTGCTTTAGGTATCGCAACCTGCGTTGTCCCCACACGCCGATAGGGCGTTCTTCTTCGGGTGGTAAGGTGAGATTAGGCAGACAATAATCGCCCCGCATAGTGTATGTGCCGCCCATTTGTTCAAATATTGTTTTAGCCATAATACAAAACCTCCTTCGATACGCTCATTCTACCAAAGGAGGGTTCTGTTTACGAATGTGCGATTTTGATTGTCGCACGTAGTTTGTTGAAAAGTTTAGTCAATCACGATTTGGTCAATCGTAGTTGACTAAATTGCTGTTCAGCAGACCTTTTATTCTTTCGGAAGACTTTTTTTCATCACTCCGCAACTCCTTCATCGTCTACCTTGTGCAGGTCACGGATTTTCCGCCAGCTGGCAAAGCCTTGCAGGGTGCGGATATGCCACGATGATTTGTGTGTGATGGTGCGAAAGTAGGTGGAACAGAAGAACTCCACCAAATAAATCTTCGGAATGTGGTTGACATTATTTTTCCGGAAAGACTTGATGTGTCCCTGATTGCACCAGTTATTGATGGCGGTTTTTCCGTAACCGGTGATTTTGGAAACCGCCTGTGTGGTCAGCACATCGGGATAGCCGGAGAGCAGCTCGGTATAGTACAGCTGCAAATGCTCCAACACGATTTGGGGAACCTGTTCCTCCATCTGGACAGTATAATCACCTTTGTACCAGCCCGCCGGGGCAGAGTAGCTTTCGGGGAACACCTTGCGGTTTTCCAGATAGGCAATCACATCCTCCTTTTTGATTTTGTAGCAGCGTGTTTTCCTGCCCGTGTACTCGCAGGGAATTTTCCCGCTTTGGAGCAGGTACAAGGCGGTAGATTTGCTGATGTGGCAAATGCGATACAGCTGATCCTTCGTGATCACATCGGGAACGGCATCCCAGTTGATTGCGTTTTCTTTCATGACAATACACCTCATATCTTGATAATCTTTGCCGGCATTCGAACTGTCCGTGTATTGCCTATTGATTTTTGTTCTTTCCGTTCTTTCCGCAGTTCTTTCCAAAAGCGGAAAAATCGCTGATTGGAACCGATGGGCGATTTCTCAGTATTTTCGGGCGATTTCTTCAAAAAATCCAGATTTCATGCGGGTTTGCGGGCGTACAAGACTGACTGAAACTGACAGGAGAAACCATGTAAGTAACAGACGGAGGGAAAACTCGAAATCAGGTAATCCCTAACGGGACCGAGGGTTCGAATCCCTCACTCTCCG
>OFRY01001244.1_pt1 | contig 11683 bp, 10 predicted proteins | sample 1543171 | NCBI WGS metagenome assembly OFRY01 (sample SAMN04209240, study PRJEB22552) | human gut metagenome | biome: gut; material: feces | host: Homo sapiens | place: USA: Oklahoma | reverse complement strand
CAGGGCGTGGATCTTGCCGTAATAGACGTTGATGTTGTTGACTTTAAGCATGCTCACCCGCTCCCTTCTTGCCGAGATAGGCCTCGATCACCTGCGGGTTGGACTTGATGTCCTCAGGGCTGCCCTTGGCGATGACCTTGCCGTAATTCAGCACGCAGATGCCCTCGCAGATGCCCATAACGAGGTTCATGTCGTGCTCGATGAGGAGAATCGCGATCTGGAACGTGTCGCGGATGCGGCGGATGTTCTCCATCAGCTCGAGCGTCTCGGACGGGTTCATGCCCGCGGCGGGCTCGTCGAGCAGGAGGATCAGCGGCCCGCTCGCGAGGGCGCGCACGATCTCAAGGCGGCGCTGCGCGCCGTAGGGCAGGCTCCCGGCCGGGGCCTGCGCGAGGTCGGCCAGCGAGAAGAAGTCGAGCATCTCCATCGCGGCCTGCTCGGCCTGCTTTTCCGCCTTGCGGAAGCCGAAGCCGTGGGTGATGGCGGCGGCGAGATTCTCGCGGATGCCGCTGTGCATGCCGACCTTGACGTTGTCGAGCACGCTGAGGTTGTTATACAGGCGGATGTTCTGGAACGTGCGGGCAATGCCCATCTGGCTGACCTGATAGGTGGACTTGCCCGCCGTCGGTATGCCGCTGATGAGGATGCTGCCGCGCGTGGGTTGATAGACGCTCGTGAGGAGGTTGAACACCGTCGTCTTGCCGGCGCCGTTCGGGCCGATCAGACCGGCGATCTCCGTGCGGCCGATGGTGAGGGAGAAATCGTCCACGGCGGTCAGGCCGCCGAAGTCGATGCCGAGGTGGCGCGCCTCGAGCACGGGCATATAGTCCACGTCGCGCTCCGGCACCAGCGAGCCACTGGGATACGGCACAAGCGGGGTATCGGGCAGCGAGAAGCCCGATCCTTTGACCTTAACCATTTTCCTTCCCCTCCTTCTCCTTGTTTGCCTTGCGCATGCGCAGGATATTGCCGACGGACCAGCGGCCCTTCAGCTCGGCAAACTTCGGCGACGCGTTGAGCAGCATAATCACGATCAGCAGCACCGAATACGCGAGCATCCGGTAGTCCGCCACCTCGCGCAGCGCCTCGGGCAGCGCGCGCAGGATAATCGTCGCGATGATCGAGCCGCGGATCGAGCCCATGCCGCCGAGCACAACGATCACGAGGATCTCGATGGACATGTTGTAGTCGAACATGGCGGGCTTGATGTTTGCGAGCGTGTGGCCGTACAGCACACCCGCCATCCCGGCAAAGAACGCTGCGATGATAAAGACCATCAGTTTATAATAGGTAACGTTCACGCCGTTGGACTCCGCGGCGATGCGGTTATCGCGGATGGCCATGATGGCGCGGCCGTGGCGGGAATTCTTGAGGTTCATCATCACGATGACGACGAGGAACACCAGCACGATGCCGTACGGCAGGAGCGTCTTGGTGTCGGCGTAGATCGCACCCGTGTTCAGACCCTTCGCGCCGCCGGTGACGTTCAGGTTCGTGATGATGCTCTTGATGATCTCACCGCAGCCGAGTGTGACGATGGCGAGGTAGTCGCCCTTCAGGCGCAGGGCGGGCAGGCCGACGATCAGGCCCACAAGCGCGGCGGCCAGACCGCCGATGAGCATCGCGGCGGGCAGGCGCACAATGAGCGGGAGGCTATCTGCCGTGGCGAGGGAGAACAGGCACCCGGTAAACAGACCCGCCGACATGAAGCCTGCGTGGCCGAGCGACAGCTCGCCGAGCAGACCCACAACGAGGTTCAGCGAGACGGCCATCGCGATATAGCACGTCATGGATACGAGCATGCTCGACATCTGACGGCTGGCGGCGCCGGAATAGAGTATCCCGGCACAGACAGCGGCAATCACGGCCGTCATCAGCAGGGTGACGGCATTGCCGGAGAGACGGCGCTTTTTTTCCATATTTTTCATGCCTTACACCTTCTCACTGATCTTTTTGCCCAGCAGGCCGGTGGGCTTGACCACCAGCACCACTACCAGCACACCGAACACAATCGCGTCGGCCCACAGGGTGGAAATGTACGTCTTGGAGAGCTGCTCGATCACACCGAGCAGGATGCCGCCGAGCATGGCGCCGGGGATGGAGCCGATGCCGCCGAACACGGCCGCCGTGAAGGCCTTGATACCGGGCATGGCGCCGGTCGTTGGGCGGATATAGGTATACGCCGCGCCATAGAAGATTGCGGCGACGCCCGCGAGTGCCGAGCCGATGGCGAACGTCACGGTGATCGTGCGGTTGACGCTGATGCCCATGAGCTCCGCGGCCTCCTTATCCTCGGAGACGGCGCGCATGGCCTTGCCCATGCGGGTCTTATTGATAAAGAGCGAGAGCGCGACCATGATGACGGCCGTCACAACGAGCGTCGCGAGGGTGATGCCGTCGATATACACGCCGCCGATGTGGACGGTGGGCAGCGCCACGATCGTCGGGAACGCCTTCTGCTCCGAACCGTAGATGAGCAGGGCGAGGTTCTGCAGCAGGTAGCTCACGCCGATGGCCGTAATCAGGACGGCCAGCGGCTGCGCCTGGCGCAGCGGGCGGTAGGCGAGAAATTCAATCACGATGCCGAGCAGCGCACACAGGGCGATACTGATTAAAATGGCGATAAACGGCGGCAGTCCCATCGTAAAGACCGCCGTGATAACGGCATACGCGCCGACCATGATGATGTCTCCGTGGGCGAAGTTCAGCATCTTCGCGATGCCGTACACCATGGTATAGCCCAGAGCGATCAGGGCATAGATACTGCCGAGGCTCAGGCCGCTGATGAGTGTCTGGATGAGTTTGTCCATAGCGGAAGGTCCCTTCTTTCCAGGATTTGTTGATCAAACGGCACAAAACTGCCGTGCCGGGTTCTGAGGGCGGCAGGCACTGTTCTGCCGTTTGGTTCGGTCGCAGCCCCGGCCCCGGGTGCGGAGAAGAAGCAGGTTTTCTTACTCGGCGAACAGGCTCGTGGTGCCGTCCTCGTTGAAGACCATGGCCTTGGCGGCCTTATCGGGCTCGCGGTCGGCATCCCACTTCATCGTGCCGGTCAGGCCGTCGACGGTGACCTTGTACATGGTGTCGACCATCGCGGTGGTGAAGTCCGCGTCGGCGGGGGTCTTGCCGCAGGACTCCATCGCGGCCTTCACGGCGTAGACGGCGTCATAGGCATCGGCAGCGAACTGGTCGGGCTTGCTGCCGTGGACCTTGGTAAACTTCTCAACGAAGGACTGGGTCTTGGCGTCGGGATCGTCCACGGCGAAGGGGGTCAGCATCATGGTGCCCTTGAGCATGGAGGTGTCGGAGACCTTGGTCTGCAGGCCGTCAAGGCCATCGCAGCCGAAGATGGTCATGCCGTCGAGCTTGCCCTTGGCCTGGGTCAGGAAGACGGAAGCCTCAGCGGCGTAGATGGGGATGAACACGAGGTCGCAGCCGGAGTTGCGGATGGCGTTGATCTGGGTGGAGAAGTCGGTCTTGGTGCCATCGGTGAAGGACTGCTGGGCGACGATCTCCAGGCCGCGGGCGGCAGCCTGCTGGGTGAACGTCTCATACAGGCCCGCGGAGTAGTCGATGTCGGACTGATAGAACACGGCGATCTTCTTGCCGAGGTTGTTGTCGGCGATGTAGTTGGCGGAAGCGGTGCCCTGCGCGGGGTCATTGAAGCAGACGCGGAAGGCCTTGTCGTTGCCGTCGATGCACTTCTTCGCGGAGGAGGTGCAGGTGACGATCAGCAGATCGTCGTTCTTGGCGGCGGTGATGACGGACTGTGCCTCGCCGGAGAGGACGCAGCCGAGGGAGACGTTCATACCGTCGTCCATCAGCTTACCGAAGGCGGAGACAGCGGAGTCGGGATCGCCCTGGGAGTCCTCGGTCTGCAGGACGAACTTGCAGCCGTTGACGCCGCCGGCCTCGTTGATCTCGTCCACGGCGACCTGCGCGCCGTCGCGGGTGGAGGTGCCGTAGTTGGCGTAGTCGCCGGTCATGGGGCCAATCAGGCCCAGCTTGACGGTGGCGCCGTCGTTGGAGCCCTCACCGCTGCCGCTGCTGCTGCCGCAGCCGACCAGCATGGACACGGTCATGGCAATGGCCATGAACAGGCAAAAGACTTTTTTCATGTGTTTCATGTGTGTTTACCTCGATTTCCTTTAAATTTTTCTATCATTCTTATGTTATTTTCAGTCTCATGACTCAAAATACGAAAAATAAAAACGGCTCTGCTGCGCTCTCGCTGCAGCAAAGCCGTTGCCTGAACCCCGCGTCCTATGCGGCGGACGCAAGTATATAACGACGGTTTGCCGAGCGCGGCGGGCTAATTCGTACGGATACCAGTACCAGCAGGGACAGAACGGCCAGCAGCAGGCCCAGTACCAGCGCGAGCGCAAACAAAATGGACTCCGCCAGAATGGCAGAGCCCAGAATAATGGTCATGGAAGCGGCGCAGAAAGCGCCATTGGTGCAGGACGTACGGAAGGCAGGACGGTTCGCCGGTGCGGTCATGGCATCGGTAGTGTTCTGATTCATGCTGTGCATAGAGAACTTCGTCATGGTGACTGCCTTCCTTTCGCAAAAAGTTTCCTGCCGAGAACCATCCGTTTTCCGAATCCAGCGGGGCGGCTCCCGTGCGTTGGATTTAGTCTAACGGCTTTCGGGTCAAATGTCAACCGTGTGAATTGTCAAAATCAGCAAAATCCGCTCCGCAATTTTCTGCGTTATGACCAAAAGCGTCATAAAGCGCGGCCTGATTCAAAAAATCAAGCCGCGCTGCGATTGTTGCAGATCTCACTATGTGGAATTTGCGTTTTCTTAGCGGGAAACTAACATTTCTCCAACCGCCGCATGGCCCTGCGGAACTGCCACGCGAACAGCAGCGCCGTACACGTCACGGCGACGGCGTCGGCCACGGGCTCGGCCATGTAGACGGCGGTCGTCGGATCCGCCGGGAAGAGGTGCGGCATCAGGTAGATCAGCGGCAGCAGGAGGATGAACTTGCGCAGCACCGCCACGAAGATGGAGCACGGGGCGTTGCCGATGGAGACGAACGTAATCTGGCAGGCGATCTGGATGCCGAAGAGAAACAGCGCCCCGCAGTAGATCCGCAGCGCCCGCGCCGTGAACGCGACGAGCGCCGCGTCCGGCGAGAACATCCGCGCAAACGGCGCCGGGGCCAGCATGATGAGTGCCCACAGCGCCGCCGAATACAGCAGGCACACCCGCACCAGCAGCCGGAACGTCGCGCGCACGCGGTCGGCGTTGCCCGCGCCGTAGTTATAGCTCGTGATGGGCTGCGAGCCCTGCGCGATGCCCTGCAGCGGCAGGAGCGCGAACTGCATCACGCTCGAGAGGATCGTCATCGCGCCGACGGCGATGTCGCCGCCGTATTTGAGGAGCGAGGCGTTGAAGCACACGGAGATGACGCTCTCGCTGGCCTGCATCACGAACGTCGCCAGCCCCAGCGAAATGCACGGCAGGAGAAGCCTCGCCGGGATGAAGAAGTTCTCGCGCCGCAGGCGCAGGAGCGTCCTCTTCCCCGTCAGAAAGCGCAGCACCCACACGCACGAGAGCCCCTGCGACAGGATCGTCGCGAGTGCCGCGCCGCGCACACCCATCCCCAGCGCGAAGATGAACACCGGGTCGAGCGCGATGTTCGCCGCCGCGCCGATGAGCACCGTCGTCATGCCGACCTTCGCGAAGCCCTGCGCCGTGATAAACGCGTTCATGCCGAGCGTCAGCTGGACAAAGAGCGTCCCGACGGCGTAGACGCGCATGTAGTCGGCGGCGTAGTCGATTGTGTTCGCACTCGCGCCGAAGGCGAGCAGCAGGTCGCGGCTCCACACCAGCAGCACCGCCGTCAAAACCGCCGAGATCGCAACCTGCAGCATGAAGCACCCGCCGAGGAGCTTCTGCGCCGTCTCCATGTCGCCGCGCCCCATCGCGATGGACGCGCGCGGCGCGCCGCCGGAGCTGATGAGCGCGGCGAAGGCCGAGATGACCATGATGATCGGCAGACACACGCCCACACCCGTCAGCGCAAGGCTTCCGTCGCCGGGCATGTGGCCGATGTAGATGCGGTCGACGATGTTATAGAGCATGTTCACAAGCTGCGCGATCACCGTCGGGACGGCGAGCTTGCGCAGGAGGTTTCCGACCGGCTCCGTGCCGAGAAAGGTCTTGTTATCCGTCACGTCTGCCCCCTCACTCCGCGGCGGTACCGCCGCGCTCAAGGCAGTCCTGATACGTGTCCCAGAGGTCGTCGTTCATCTCAAAGACCGTGCGGCTCACGCGCACGCCGCCCCCGGCGCGCACGCGGCGCAGTGACGCGCAGAACTCGTCCCCCTCGCTGCACTGCCCATACCCGAGGAGCATGTAGTTGTTGCGCCGCGTCCACTCGCGCAGAGCCACCGTCTCGCCGCAGTAGGGGCAGACGCACTGCCCCATCTCCGGGTCGGCCTGCGCCGCGGCGAGGGAGGCAAACTCCCTTCCGTCCACAAGACCGGCCCGCCGGTCGGCAGGATATCCGACATAGCGCAGCGTATACTCCTCCATGCACGCGGCGAGATCCATCCGCTCCATGACGCGCACGGTATTGCGCGCGTCGTTGAGCGCGTCATGTGCGCGGTCAGGCCTGATGCCGAGCAGCTCCATCGCTCGCTCGAGCGAGCACTGCCGCTCCTCGCGCAGGATCTCGTGGCCGAAGATCCGCTGCAGGTCATAGCACGGGAAGTCCTCCGTCTCAAGGCCGTGCATGATGAGGTTATCGAGCAGGACGGGGATGTCGTCCGTCCCCCACGCGCACAGGCAGCACTCCTCCCCGCACCAGTCGCGGAACGCCCGGTACGCCGCCGGGAAGTCCGGCGCGCCCTCCAGCTCCTGCGGCCGGATTTTCGTCAGGCGCACGACGTCGCCGTTCATCACGGGGTAAAAGGCGGGTCTGATGAACGTCTTGAACTCGTCCACGACCTCGAGCTGCGCGTTTAGCTTCAGCGCGCCGATCTCAATGATCTCCGAGTCGAAGAAAAACGGCTCCCGGATGGCGCCGCCCGCGTCGAGCGGCTGGTTCCATTCGAGATCCAATACAATACAGGAAAATTCTCCCACGCGTACCCACTCCTATCGTCCGACAGAATACAAGCTATTGTACCGCAGTCTCCGCCCGTTCGCAAGCCGGAACGCGCAAAAATACCCGTCAGGCTGTACCTGGCGGGTATGGGGGATCTGCTTATCCCGCGGCGGCTTCACCCGGATCGGGCGTCGGGGCGGGATCCGGGGTCGGCTCCGGGGCGGGATCCGGGTTCGGCTCCGGTGTGGGATCCGGCGCGGGCGCGGCCTTGCCGACGAGGACGATCTTGTCGCGGGACTTATAGTCGCTCACGGCCTCGAACGTGCTCGACAGCAGCGTCCCATTCGCGGAGTAGACGTTGCGCCACGTCTTGACGTAGTAGCCCGTGTAGGGGTACTGCTCCACGCGCTGCACGCCGCCGGCGAGCTCATCCGTCTCCTGATAGACGGTCTTCCAGTCCGTGGAGGAGAGCGTCTTGCTGACCATGCGGACATAGGTGCCGTCGACGTTCGTGCCGTAGATCTTAACGGTGAGGTTGTTGTTATAGTAGCTCGTGACGATCTTGATGGGGTAGTTCGTGTTGTTGCGGAAGATGAAGTCCGGCCCGCCCCAGCTGACCGTCGCGTCGCAGCCGAAGGTAATGTAGCTCGGCGCGTAGCGGTGGCAGTCGCGCTTGACGATCTCGAGGTTCGACAGCAGCGCCGCGTAGTAGAGCGTCGAGGACGTCTGGCAGATGCCGCCGCCGATCTCGTCGACCGTTTTGCCGCCGACATAGGCGGGCGCGGCCTTGTAGCCGCGGGCCGCCGTGCGCTGGCCGACGACGGCGTTATAGTTGAACTCGTCGCCGGGGTTGAGAATATAGCCGCTGCAGGCCGCGGCGGAGAGCTTCACGTTGCCGCGGCGCTCCGACGAGCCGCCGACAGAGGTCGTATAGCTGCCGAGCACATCGCGGAAGAGCACCTTCTCCAGCTGCTCGGTCGTGACGGTGGGATAGGTGATGGCCGCGGGGATTTCCAGCTCGCTGCCCGGCTCCGCCGCGTCGACGAGTGCCTTCGCGCTCTCCACGTCGAACGCGACGCCCGGACGGGAGGTGATCAGCCCGCCGCTCACCTTATTGTAACCGGCCTCGACCTTGTCGCCGCCGATGGCCTCGTTCACGGCGTCGAGATCGAGCGGCGCAGCGGGCGACATCTCATAGCGGCAGGCGACGCTCTCAGGTATCCCCTCCCCCAGCGCGGCGGCGAGGTCGGCGGTGAGCGCCGCACCGTCCACCGTGCGCCCGTCGAGGGGCTTTGTCACATAGAAGCCGTCGGTCTTGCCGTCCTCTAAGCGGTAGCTGCCGTCGACCGTCTCATAGCTCAGGGCCGCGGCGAGCGTGTCCGCTTCGGCGGTGAGCGCCGCTTCATCCACCGTCAGGCGCGGCGCGGCGGATGTCTTTTCCACCCAACTGCGCACAAGGTGCCAGCCGTCACGGAAGAAATTGCCGCTGTGGGAGCTGTCCCACGCGGCCGCGGCCGCGTCCTCCGCGCGGACGGAGACACCCAGCTCTGCGAGCGTCACCTGCTGTACGCTCCCGCCGTCGACAGTGAGGTCAATCTTCGTATCGGCGCAGGCCTGCGCGCCCCGCTCGAGCCAGCGCTCCTGTGCCTGTTCGCGCGTCAGGCCGCCGAGCTCCACGCCCAGCACCTCCGTGCCGGAAAAGATCCGCTGGCTGCCGTGCGCGGCGGCGCAGACACCGACCGCCGCCAGCACCACCACCGCCGCGGCGACGGCAAGGCCGAGCCAGACGGCGCGGCCCTTCTTTTTCTGTTTCTGCAGGGCTTCCTGCGAGGGGTCCCGGTGTTCTCTCTCTGCCATACACACCCCATCCTTTCCTGCTGCCCTCCATATGGGCAGACTACGTTAGGATACAGTATACGCCCTCCGCGCGCAGAATACAATCACAATTCCGTTACAGTCCCCACTCTTTCGCGCGCTTCGCGGCGCTTGGGGATGGAGATGGTCAGCTGAATCTCGCCGTCGGTGTCCTCGCGGTTCCAGCGGGCGGGGATGCCCGCCGCGTGCATGAGCCGCAGCCCGCGGTCGACGCTGTTGAGAAACAGGCGCACGTCCTTGATGATATAGGTGCTGCGTCCCTTGGGCGGGATCGTGCGCAGCGCGGCAAGCCGCTTTTCCACATAGGCCTCCGTCTGGGCGACGTTCCAGCCCGCCGCGCCGATGCGCTCGACGGCAAGGCGCTGCTCCTCCCCGTCCGGCAGGCGCAGCAGCGCCCGCGCGTGGCGCTCGGTCAGGGCGTATTTCTGCGCGGCGGCGCGCACCGGCTCCGGCAGGCGCAGCAGGCGCAGCTTGTTGGCGACGGTGGACTGGGACTTGCCGAGCTTCTCCGCAGCCTGCTCCTGCGTGAGGTCATAGCGGCGGATGAGCCGGGCGAGGGCGTCGGCCTCCTCCCAGTAGTCGAGGTCGCGGCGCTGGAGATTTTCGATGAGCGCGAGCAGAGCCGAGTCCTCCTCCCCCACCCGCGCAATCAGGCACGGCACCTCGCGCAGCCCGGCCAGCCGCGCCGCGCGCAGACGGCGCTCCCCCGCGATGAGCTCGAAGTCCCCGCCCGCGCGGCGGACGGTCAGCGGCTGGAGAATGCCGTAGCAGCGGATGCTCTCGGCCAGCTCCGCGAGAGCGTCCTCCGGGAAGCTCCGCCGGGGCTGCTGCGGATTGGGGCGGATGCGTGTGGTGGATATGTACTGGACGCGCGTGGACAGAAAGTCGCTCTTTTGCTGGAGTTTCATGTGTACCGCTCCCTTTTTCCTGATTTTTCTTCAGTATAGCGAAAAAGCGGCGCAAAGCGCGGCAGAATCTGTCGGGAAATTTGAAAGTTGTCGGGGATTTTTTGTTTTGATTTATGTTTTGGCGCAGGCAGCCCCGCGCGGCGCAGATTTTTGTAGGGGTCGGCGCCCCCTACGCCCCGCGATCGGCGAAACGGCTCCTACATTTTAGATCTTCAGCGGCAGCGGCGCAGGAGCAGAGACGATACTACATTTCGGCACCGTCCTACCGAAACCCTACTTGCCGACCGGGAAAGGAAGTCAAGAAACCTTGGTTTCTTGCGCATCTTTGGTGACTTTCTGTGCGAGCAGAAAGTCACCCGCCGGATGCAGGACCAGCCGATTCACCCCCCAACCCCGCGCTAAAACGGGGCGTCGGGAACACCGCCCCCCTACGGACGTTGGAAGAAGTCCGCCGTTTAAACGCAGCGGGTCACACAGGCTCCGCCCTACAAATTTCTACTGAAAGCCACGCCATTACACGCAAAAAACGTCCCCGGCGAAAGCCGAGGACGTTTCCACACCTATATAAATATCACTTCTCGCCGCGCTGGCGCTTGAGCTGGCGGATGTCCGTCCCGATGAACGGCAGGATCGTATACTCCCCCTCGATGCGGGAATAGACCTGCTGCGAGTAGCGTCGGCCGATGTCCTCGGGGGTGAGGTTCGTGCTGATGATCGTGCTCTTCATGCCGAGCAGGCGGCCGTTGATGAGCTGATAGAGCGCGCTCTGGACGAACGTGCTGTTCATCTCCGTGCCGAGATCGTCGATGATGAGCAGGTCGCACTGGTCGAGGCGCCGAGTCTCCTCGTCGTCTTCGTCCCCGCGGCGGAACTTCGCGTCCTCGAGCAGGGAGAAGATGTGCGACGCCGTATCATACACAACGGAATAGCCGTCCTCGCTCACGACGCGCGCGATGCAGGCCGAGAGGAACGTCTTCCCCAGCCCCGGCGCGCCGAAGAGCAGGAGATTGCCGCCCTCCTGGCCGAAACGGTCGGCATAGCGGCGGCAGACGGCGAGGTGGTGCTCCATCGTCTCGCGCGGGGAGCGGCTGAGACTGCCGCGGTCGGGGGAATAATAGTCCAGCCGGAACGTCTCGAAGCTCTGTGAGCCGACGTCGAGCATGCGCGAGAGCTCCTGAATCTGCTCGCGGGCATAGTAGCTCTGCAGACACGAGCAGACGCGCCCGTCGCGGTATCCCGTGTCGCCGCAGAGCGGGCAGCGGGGGCGCTCCTCGAGATAGTCGGCGGGATAGCCGAGCTTTTCGAGCAGCTCGCGGCGCTCGCGCTGCAGGCTGAGGTTGTCGTCGCGGATGACGCGGATGGCGGGGACGGGATCCGTCCCGCGGCGCAGCGCCGAAGAGATGATGCGGCTCATCGTGCCGCGCAGCTCGCGGTCTATCTCCGCAAGGCGCGGCTCCTGTGCAAAGAGGGCGCGGCGGCGCTGGTCGGCCTGGTTCTGGCGGCGCTGCTTGTCCTCCGAAAACCGGGCGAGCGCCCGGCGCATGATTTTTCCGTCGTATGACATCGCTTCTCCCTCCTCACCACTTCAGGTACTTTTCCACCGCCGTGTTCTGCTGCTGCGTGGGGGCGGGCTGCTTGCCGCGGCTGCGTCCCTCGTCGGCGGCCTGCTCCGGTGTGTGGCGGTTTTCCTCGTGCCAGCGGCGCAGGATCCCGTTGAGATAGCGCCAGTTCAGCTCCTGCTTTTTCAGGATCGTCTTTTCATAGGCGATGGCCACCGTCTCCGGCGGGAAGCCCATGTTCATCCAGCCGGTGATATACTTCTCCTCGGCGGGGATGGGGCGGC
>OFRY01001241.1_pt1 | contig 11697 bp, 6 predicted proteins | sample 1543171 | NCBI WGS metagenome assembly OFRY01 (sample SAMN04209240, study PRJEB22552) | human gut metagenome | biome: gut; material: feces | host: Homo sapiens | place: USA: Oklahoma | reverse complement strand
TTCTTGCATTTTACCGTTTCCCGCCACACCTCTGTGTTGCTGCCAAAGTCAAAGACAACAATCTCCTCGCCCGTGTACCACAGGGCCAGGTCGCCGCTGACATCCAGCATGGTCTTCATGCTGTTTTTCTTGTTGGCAAAGGGTGTGATTTCATGGGTGCGGAGTGAGAACTGCTGGAGAAGATAGCTGTTATTCAGAAGAAGGGTGTCATTGGGGCAGAGAACCTGCTCATAGGTCATTCTCTTTGCACCCAGGGGAACTGTTTCGAAGATCTCCCCGCTGCCATCGAAGTGATAGAGGGTTTCGTCCTCAAAATCTCCGACCACCCTCGTCAGGAAGAAGTCGTCCCGTGTGAGGGCGGCAGCCAAGGGCATAAAGCCGTTGCTGTCCTTGCCGACAAACCGATGGCACCGCGCCTGCCCAACAGCGGCATCCGGATTCTGATAGACAAATCCTTTCCGCATTTGGCTCATCATGGCGCTGGCAGTCTTGCTCTTGACCTGGAAGACGGAGTCGCACAGGATCTCCTTGACCTTCCCGCCATTCAAGCAGGTTCGGATGGTATGTCCGTCAATTTCAATCCGCCACTGCTTATTTGTGACGGGGTTGAGGAAGATTTTTTCCATTGGTGCAGGCACCTCTTTATCAATCAAAATCCATCCAGACCAGGTGCTTTCCACAGTGGAGGCACTGGAACAGATAACATTGCAGATGCCCGCCATTGACGGATTCCTGGATCATTTCCTTCTGTTCGTCATCCCACATGGGATCGTCCAGCACATCATCCAGTACACCCAGCGCCCGCAGTTCTCTGGCACCCACATGGCCCAGGTAGGCGCAGTAGTCGCCGCAGTGAGCACGCCAATATTCCTGCTGCCAGCCGGAGTAGCCGGGGGTACGGTGGATGAGCTCGTCCAACCGGGCCGGGTCCTCCACGCCATCGTCCACGGAGCAATCGTCCTGGAAGCCGCCATCATATTTCCGGGCCGCCTCGCCGCTGGAGATACACTCAGGGCACAGATACTCAATATCCTCCACAGCGTAAAAGGGGCCTGTATAGAAAATGTGGGTCATCTTGCCGCAGCAGTCACAGACAACACCATCTGGAGACTCCTCAAAAGTGCCGGTTTCCAGCGGATTGGGGTGATACTGGAAGGTGGGCAGACCCAGCTGGGCCTGCCGCTCCTTCTCTTTCTGCTTTTCCTCCAGCGTTTTGGGCTTGGGGAGGGCGTAATGATTGCCCCAGTTTTCCGCATAGTCCTTCAGCGTGCCCAGCCGCTTGAGGGTCTTTTTATCGGAACGATTTCCGATTTGGCAGAGCAGTTCGTAGGCGTCCTTCTTAAAGTCCAGCAGGTCATATACATCCACCAGCACTTCCTTGGCCTGCTGATCCTCACTCTGCTCAAGTTCTTCCTTGAAGGTATATAGAGCGCGGACACTGTCCGGACCTTCATTGGTCGCAACAAACTGTTTTTTTAGTTCGATATAGGTTTTCTGATATTCTGTCATTGGTCGCACCTCCCATCAATCCCACCAGAAATACCAGACGGTGGACTGCCACAGGACACCTGCCAAGGAGCCAATGCTTCCATCCTCATTCTGATCCAGATCTGGGCAGAAACCATATTGCTCCACAGCCACCTCCATAGCTCTTTCCTTGGAGATCGGAGTTGGAAGTTCAAACTCCAATTCATCGTGGCTCATGGCGGCAGGGATGGCACCATGTTGCTCGAACCAGTATTTCGCCACTGCCATCAGGTCCGGTGTGTCGGGACACTCATTCCAATTTCCAAAGGGCAGGTAGGCGAAGATCTCCCAGGGGTTCTTTACCGGAATTTTAGCCAGAATGAGCGGATATGTCATTCCGGTATCATCGTTCCAATAGTTTGCGAAGCGGTCATTGGGTTCTCCGCCCTCCATCTCGCCCAGGACTTCCTCCTCCCAGTTCAGATCATCGTCCTCGGCTTCTTCCTTGCGCTGGCCGGTCAATTCCTCCAAAACCGCCTTTCCGTCCTTGACGGGAGCGGAGAGCATCTTCTTCCGGTACTCCGTTACCGTTTTGAGGTCAAATTCATAGAAGTCCGCATCATGCTCCGGATCGGCGTTCATTACCAAACACTCCAACAGCGTTTCATCATCCGCCTGGATAAGTACGGGAACAAAGCCCTCCCGTACCCCCAGCCGCTGGGCGTAGCTGTATGCCGACATGATGGGGTCATCATCTGCCATGGATGGGAAATAGGTACACTCGCAGTCCAGATACTCCATGATGGCATGAGCCACTTCGGAAGGCTCCAGCGTGTCCTCGTCGAAGTCCTGTCCCTGCCAGTTTTCAAAGCGTTCCTCAATCACTTGAGCCATGGTCTGATAGTATTTCTCATCAAATGGGATGAATAAGTATGCCTCCTGTTGAAATTCATTGGAGTGGTATCGGGACGGACCAAAATATTTCAGGGCATAGTCATCAATGTCGGCAGGGTAGTAGGGGCTGTCGCCCTCTCCGTAGTAATAGCCTGCAAAGGCACGGCCTTGCTGATTGAACAGCACAGAGAACAGACAGCCGTCCAGCTCATCCCGGATAAACTCCCGCAGATCCACGCTGGCAGGGTCGGCTTTGACCTGTTTGGCCACTTCGCTGTATTCTTTCAGGAAGTCCTCGCCCATCAGGTCGTGCTCCATGCACCAGCGCAAGTAGATGGCCATGTGGTTATAAGCATTGATGGGGTCAATAGGCAGTTCCTTCTCCTCAATGCTCTCGATATGATAGGAGGCATCGTCCATCTCACCGTCAAAATCATCATTGGAAAGGGTGCCACGAGTGATAGCATCCTGACGGTCAGGCTCCACCACAAAGCTGATGCCGTTCATTTTGTCCAGCAGGGCATCCGCGTCATAGGCCAGCTTATATTCCAATTCATCCCGGTAGAGAGGGATCACCTGATAGAAGTTGACCTCCTCGCCGCTCGGCAGAATGCAGACCTCGCTGCCATCTTCGGCGTCCTGGGGACCGGTCAGCATGGCGGCGCACAGCTTTGTGTCCTTTGCAAAGTCATCCTCATTGTCCATGGTATGGCCGAAGCCCAGCCAGGTATCGCTGGCAATGGGCAGGCGAGCCAGGGTTTTCAGCAGGCGGATGGGCCAATACCACCGCTCATTCTTCAAATCCTCATGCTTCAGTTTCCAGTTCCCCGGCAGCGCGATGGCAAGTTCCGCCCGCTCCAACTTGTATTCCGCCAGTTCCTCCGGCACATTCATCCGGTGAGCACCCATGCCCATGGTGACCAGGGTGTAGTAGTCCCGCTCCTCGGAGGGCGGCACCACGCAGATGTCCACATGGATATCCGGCGAAGACAGTTCATGGAACACATTCTCGAACTTGCCAAAATACTGCTGGATATGCCCCTCGACGGCTTCCATCTCTTCCTCGGTGTAGACCTCGGGAACACCGGTTTCTTCATCCTCGGGAGCTTCGCCGTCCGGGTCATCGTCACTATCGTCAGGGTCACCGTCCGATGACGCCCAGGAGATTTTCAGAGTCATCTGCTCCTCCGGCAGGCCGACGCCCGGGCTGCGGGTGATGGTGTGCTTATCATCTGCCGCAAAACCAATGGTCTCCCCGTCATGGAGTTCCACATCATTCTCCAGCACATAGGAAGCAAAACTGGCCAAAAAGTCCCGCAGATCGCTCGGCTTGGCATTGGTGCCCAGCACCTCCATCTCGTCTTTGCCGAACACATCCAGGCCGTAGGTGTAGCCGTTCATGCCATTTTCATCCCGCCAGAGACCGAACCAGATCCAGTTGAAGATGGGCAGCTCGTCCTCCTGCATCATGTCAGCAAAGCCTTCATAGAACCGGGGCTCAAACACTACGCCGCTGGTGTAGATGCCGGTGGCATTTTCCTGGCGGCAGCAAGCAGCCACCACCTTGGCGAACAGCTTGCCCTTTTCCAGCAGATCCTCCTCTTTGCCCAGCACCGCTACCATCAAGTGGGCACAATGCTCCTTGGCAACCTTGACTGCATCCTCCCACATATAGTTGTTTTCCGCATTGCCCTCGGCCTCGCCGCCGGGGATGGGATAGGAGGCCAGACTGACAGCGGCCAGCATGTCGCCCACCTCAAACACCAGCGCGTCGTCGCCTTTCTCCTCGCTCTCGTCGTATTCATCCACGGCGATGTCCCACTTTTCTTTCATGTCCCGGATGAACTGCTCTTTATCCCATTCTGCCTTGGACAGCAGCACAAAGCCGGTGAAGACGCCTGTGTGGTCACTCTCGTCCTCGGCCTCTGCCTCGGCCCGCTTTGCGATCTCCTCCTGGCACTCCTGAATCACCGCCAGGGCGTTCTCGTCCTGTGGGTCCAGCTCCGCCCACCGCTGGGCGTAGGGGATGGCCTTTTCCTCCTGACCATAGAGATACTGATAGCCATAGGCCATGCGCATGTTCCATTCCGCCTTGTCCTGGCCCTCTTCCCGGACAGACTTCAGCACATCAATGGCTCGGCGCAGGGCCTTATCTCCCTTATAGTTAGGGGTACCCTCGTCGTGGTCCCCAATGATGGCATAGTTCTCCAACGCCCGTGCCAGAGCGTAGGAAGTGCGGTAGTTCCGCCAGTCCTCCGGGATGGCATTCAATGCCTGGATGCAGCGGGTGTACTCGTCCTCGTCGTTCCACTGCTCCAGCTGCTGGAAAAATGCTTCTTCGTTCTGCGGGGTGTAAGAGATATAGTCCATGCCCGTCAGCGTCTCGTCCAGCTCAGGGGCCTGCTCCTCCTCGGACGGCGTTTTCAGGTTCACTGTGCCTGCCTCCCGGCGGAAGGTGTGGAAAGTGGCCCAGGGGATGTCGCTGTCCTTAAAGAATTCCTTGGCCTTCTGCAGAACAGCCCGGATGTCCCAGGCGATGAAGTCCACATAGCCGCAGAAAAGTCCGGTGGCTCCGCCGGTGAGGGTGAGGATCTCCGGGCCATCGCCAGTGGTGAACACTTCCTCCAGCTTGTCCCGGAAGTCGAAGATCTTATCCGTTCCTTCTTCTTCCCGGAGGGTATCCAGGGGATAGCAGAAGAAGCCCGCCACTGCTCCGTCGGCATGGAGCGCGTCCATGAAGTCATTGTCGGCATCCAGATAGCCGTTGATGAGCGGCACGCAGTTGGTGGAGCCGGCCATCACATCCAGCCGCCAGTCGGCTTCCGGGTCCTTGTTGGGTTCCATTTTGTAGCCAAGGTAACTGTCCAGATAGGCTTCCGGATCAGTGGAGAGTTCCAGCCCCTTTTCTTTCAGCTTTTCGGGCAGCTGGGACATACGAATGGACGGCTCTGCCTTGGGCGTTTCCAGTACATCAAAGCTGCCTATATATCTCATGCGGGGGATTTCGCCCAGCACCTGGTCGGTGAGGGTGGTGAGCATCCACCAGGCCCGGCCTTCTGCCTCCCGGAGCATAGGCAGCAGTTTTTCACAGTAGGCGGAGATGGCGAAGCTGTGTTCGCCCTGCTCCTCCAGCCAGATCTGCACATCCTCACCGGAGATGTCCCAGCCGTCATCGGTGCGAAGGCCGATGTTTCGGATGGGCTGGCGGCCCACAAGGATGTTCCAGTGCTCCAGCACCTCCTTGGGGGCGTGCTTGCGGAAGTACACCAGCTCAAACAGGTTGACCTTGTCCCCCTCCGGGGTGAGGATCAGCTCATATTTCTCGCCGTTGAAGCCCATCTCGAAGGAAATTTCGTCAAAAACCAGATTGAGGGTATCCTCCATTTGGGCCACGAGTTCTGCGCCGCGGGTGTGGTTTTTGTCATCGTCCATCATCTGGCGCAATTCTGCTTCCATTTCGGCAAAGGTCTCCCACCAGTCCTCTGTCCGCTCCCGGAAGCAGGCCGTAAATTGCGGCAAAGTAATGAGACTTTCACAGGCATCAATGAGCTTTTGGGTATCTTCGTCACCAGGAAGTTTCTCCAACGCCTTGTGGAAATAAGGCAGTGCCCGGCCCTCCTGATCCAGATAGTAATAGGAATAGCCCATACGGAAGTTCCAACGGTAGTCTTCTGCAAAGTAGTCTGCATGGGGTTTCAGCAAGGAAAGAGCCTTCTGATACAGTTCCCGATCCTCTGGAACAGCTAAGTTGTTATAGGCGCGGGCCAACTCGCTGTCCATTTCAGGAGTGCGCTCCTGGGCGGGGATGGCCTCCAGCGCGTCAATAATCTTCTGGTATTCGTCGTTCTCATGCCACTTCTGGCATTGCTCCAAAATGTCCATATCCGGTTCCTCCTCATTTTCTGGTTTCCAGTCTTTGATCTGCTGGAACACGCCGTTCTCATCCCGCTCAAAGGCGCAGGGGGCGGGGGTGTTCAGCAGGGGGATGATGTCGGGGTCGTCGTTGCAGATGGTGTTCAGCTTATAGATCCCGGCGTTGTTGGGGTCGTCCATGTAAGCCTCGCTCTCGTCACCAGCAGTGAAGCGCCAGCCGCTGTCCCAGTCGCCGTCCGGCTTCTCCCGGTAGCAGTAGCCAACCTTGCAGCCCTCCACCGTGATACGGTTGGTGGCAATGCAGCCATCGGCACCCTTCCAGTCAGGGAGCAGAGATTTCACATCCTCCGCTTTCACATGGTAGTCCCGGTTGCGGCCAGCGGCCTCGTACAGTTCCTTCCGCAGCGCCTCCACATGATGTGCCATCTCCTGAATCTCCTCGTCGTCCATCATTTCATGGAGGTCATAGGTCAGGGGGGATTGGGCAAAGTCCGCCAGGGCCTTGTCCATGGCCTCGTGCTCCTCCGGCGTAGCAGTGATGCGGATACGGCGGATGGGGGTGTTGTACTCGTCCAGATCCTGAAGGTTTACACTGCCACTGACGCTGCACTCCAGCAGGATGGCGGCCAGGTCGGTGACCACATCAATGGCGAAGTGGAAGTCCATTTCCACGCCATCGGAATGTGTAAACTCCAGGTACTCCACGGTTTGGCGAAAGTCCCAGTTCTGCTTGTCCAGACCGATCTTGGCGAAAATCTCGCTGAGGGGGATCTCCTCCTTTTTCTGATCCTCTAAAAATGCCACAAGGTTCAGACTGTCATCGGAACCGCCAATAAAGTTGCCCCAGTATTTTTTGATATACATTTGTCGTGCCTCCTGTTCTGAATCCAGTCGATCAATGAGCTGATTCAAGTGTTCCAACCACGCAGGAGCGATCTCACCGCTATCCTCGTTCTTCCAAAGATCCATAATCTCACGGATGCCGTCCTCGTCCGGCACCTCGTTTTTGATGTCGGTGAGCTGCCGCAGCAGGAAAGCAAGTGCTTCTTTGGATGCTGTGAAACCGGTGACTTTATCCCATATAGCTTCTTCATGATCGTAGTCCAGCTTGCCGTTATCCTTCCATTGGAAATACAGCTCCGCCAGAGCCATCGCAGTATTGTCAAAGAGGAAGTCGATTTGTGAGAAGTCAGCTCCCAGCATGACTTCCTCTTTCATCAGTTCAATCATCTCGCCCAGATCCATTACCGGATGCTCCGGTACATATTCATTTTTGAGGATGTCCAGTACATCCAGCCCTTCGTCACGCTCTAATGCTTTTATACCCCATGCTCCCATGTCGGCACCTCTCTTTCTTTATTTCGTATCAAGCTTCTATTGTCAATCATGGTTCTCCACCCGGATAATGGGCCGGTAGAAGTCATAATCTCCGTTTAGTTCCTTGTCCTCCTGCACTTCCGGCTTACAGTGGGGCGAACAGGGTAGGAAACCGAGAAATGGGCCCAGCCCGCCGCAGATATTGCACCCGCCGTCACCGCCGCAGGTGGTAAGTCTATCAGCCTGCACCACTTCCCGCATATAGGGATCGTAGGCGATAGACAGGCCGAAGAAGTTGGGTTCCTCCATGTCATAAGGCCGGTTCTCATCCTCATCCATATCCTCAAACCAGCGCAGACGCATGGAGTAGTCTAACCCATCTCCCCATGGGAACAGGGTCCGGCACTCGCCGCCACACAAGTAGGCCCACTCGTCCGCCGTGGGCAGGGAGAAGCCCCTGTTTTCCAGCATGGCAAGGAGTTCATCGTAATCAGTGCGGTTATAGATCCAGGTCTGAAATCCATCTTCCGTCCGCTCAATACGGGCCGACTGATGCAAGGTAAGACTGCTGCTGTCACTCCAGGCAAAATCCCGGAACTCCTTCAGCCAGTCAGGGTGGGCAGTCAGCCTGGGATCGTCCATTTTGACTGGCTCCCAGTTAATTTCCTCCAACTCCCGGCCCACCAGCATGGGGCCAATGGCCGCTTGCCGGACGGGAGCCATGCTTTCCCGGATCATCTCCTCCGGGTTCTGCGGTTCCATTTCCCATTCCCGGAACAGATACTCCAATTCCTCCCGGCTCTCCTGATTCAGTCCCACGGCAAACTGCTCCCAGCCCAGGGTGACGGTATCGCCGGGGACAAAGACGAACTCCCGACCATCTTTCTTGAAGATGCCGGTGGTGCAGTTCTGGCCCCAGCGGTCAAAGGTATGTAGACCGAGAAAGGTCATATTATAACGAGCAGCCAGGCTTTCCATCAGTGCCTGCTTCTCGGTGGTTTCCATTTGATTAAATTGGGGGCGGAATAGTTTTTCGTTCATAGTAAGTTCTCCTTCAATCCTTTTTGCGTGTTCCAGCAGATAGCTCCGACCATCCTGCTTGGCCTGCTCCAAGTATTGTGGAAGCATGACGGAATGGATGGCGTCCAGTGAGACCAGAACAGCGATCCGCTGGTATTCCTGTAATTCGAGGGAATAACAGTTCCGCTCCCAGAACAGCGGAGCGAACTGTTCTACACAGTCAGGACGCAGAGCGGGCATCGCCAAAAGCGCCCGACGGCTCACATATTCATTGGGGTCCTTTGCGAAATCCAGAATTATATCCCTGACTTCCTGACTACATGAGCATTTCGGCAGATAGGCGGCAAACTGCCACTTGGCCTCACTCTCATTGGAGGCTGCGGCCCTGCGGCAGAGGCACTCAAACCATTTGGGATGGGAAGTGGTTTCCTGTATAAATCCTTCCGCTTCGTTGGCTCTGGCAATTAAATAGACCATCTCATCCAGCAGGACGCTGTCTGCCGTTTCTGCATCCATTTGGGTCAACACATGGCAAAAGGCATCAAATATATCATTCCACGCAGGGTAATCGACCTCCCATGCACCGCCGATCTCCTCGGTGGTTTTTCCGGGATAAGTGATTTCCTGCCACTGATGAAATTTTCCTACCTGCTCCAGCAGGCGTTCACGAATGCCCTTTGCCATGTGCTCACCTCACTATTCTCCGAAATGTTCCAGATACAATTCCCGCACGGAATAAGGACCTACAAGGGTTGTTTCCTGTCGGCCATCCCAGGAATACACATGAATTTTGCCCTCGTCCCCAATGTACTGCTGCTCCTCAAAGGATGCAGGGAAGGGGAAACTTTCTACCACGCTCCAGTCAATCTTGGGTTTCAGCCCATCAAACTCCTCGCACTTGAGCCTTTTGAAGTTGAATACCAATGCTGCCCCGATTCCATCGAACAGCAAGTCTGCGTATTCTCTGGGGGTGATGCTCTCGCTTACATTGGCGGCTTTGATGTCCACATTCAGGACCTTGTCGCCGCAGTTTGTCCATATTTTATTGGGAGAGAACCAGGTAGTCCGCTCCTTGCCGCCTACAAAATCCTCACGGAAATAGCTTCTGTTTGCGCTGTCCATCTCGACACCTTCCCGAAGCGGCCCGTTGTACGGGGAAAGCGGATAATATCGGTGTTTTGCTGGGTCAAACTGGTCAAACGAAATGTCCAACAGATACCCATGCTTCTCACTGCGCATAAGCTTGTGTGGCTTCACAATGTTTTCTTCGATGAAACTCCAAATGTACTCGTCCACATGAATAGATACACGAGGGCGACTGAATAATGTGATTTTGTAGTGATCCTCTCTGTCCATTCTCTCCGTATTGAACCAAATACGATGAATTTTAACCATAGTTATCCCCTCGCATGATTTCTGCCAACGACACTTCTGTTTCCGCCTAAAAAAGCAGTTCACCGAAAAACAGTCTGAGAACCACGGCAGATAATGATTCAAGCTGTGGCTTGCTGAGAGGAGTGTAGTGAAGGACGATTTCTCCATACAACTCCGTGTTGATGTGGTGTTCTTCCAGATACCGCAGAACTTTTCGGTTGTTCCGCACGATATTTAGACGAAACCTGGTATTATCAAGGGCATATTCAAAACAGTCCGGGTCAATCAACTGACCATTGGCTGGATCATTCATTTCCAAGCGGAGTGTTTCCGCGCCGGTCTTGCGGGAGAGTGTAAAGTAGCCATCCTCCAGTTCAAAGGACAGGCAGGACAGTCCTTCCTCATTGTCCAGCTCCCAAGTCATTCTTTTTGCAAATAATTCCATTGGTTTACCTCATAACTGTTCCAAGGTCATTTCACAAAGAACCAGCTTGTTTTTCTCATCGCTGAGAAATGCCCGGTTTCCCCATACATCCAGCACATGGAAGGAAGCGTATCCACGGGGCATGGCAAGGTCGATCAGCACCAAATCTGAAAGGCGCAGCACCTTTTGTTTACCCTTCCAGTCATCATTCTTAAAAATGGGAGACAGGATCAGGCAAGTCCTGTCACCGGAGAATTTTCCGCGCATCCCGTGTTTTCCGGGCAGGCGGCTTAAATTATCTTTGCCCCACAGTTTCTTTTTGAATAGTCCGTTTTCCTCCAGTTCCAGATACCAATAGTAGCCCATGAGAGAAAGACCTGCCGGATTGATGGTGCTGCTTTCCAAAAAGGCATAAAACTGTCCATTCTGTTCCAGTATAGAGCCAATCATAGGATAGTTGTAGTGAAAGTCTGCCTGGGCAAAATTTCCGCCAGCACGCTCTACTGCCGCCAAATGGGTCTGTCGGGTTCCTGCTTTGCTGTATACACAAGAGCCGCTTTCTGCCCAGTGTGCAGTCATGGTTTCAAGGTCTACCGTCAGGCTGGTAAAACTGTTGGTCGCATCAGCGGAGTTGTCCACTCGGCACACAATAGGGAAAACGCCCTGGCTTCCGGTGACTGCTACCGGCTTGGGAATACCCTGGGCACACCAGTTATCCATGGGGATCGGAATCCACTCTCCATCCATCTGCGGCATCCACCAAAGGGATTTACTGGCCGGGCAAACCAACAGTATTCCTCTGTCGCATGAGAGCAAGACAGGATCTTCCCAAACATCTTGCTGCTCTTTCGGCTCCGGACTGGGAATCCACCTGGAAACTTCGCCTTTGACCCACAAAACGCCGCTGCACTTTTGCGCGAGATGATAGGTCCAAAACACAATTTCATCCTCGCTGCGGGCCACCATACCTTTGCATCCAGTCGGGCTGTATTTGAAGGAAGTTCCCGTCAGTTCAAATTCCTCGAACTCCCAGTCCTTTATCACTTTTAGTTTCCCTTTCATACTTTCACCTCACAGCAAGTCTACCTTGATACTGCACCGTTCCAGAACCGGCAGCACCTGTTCCGGCTTGGAGGACATGAGAGTAATATGGTTGAGATTGGGGAACTGGCGCAGTTCCGCCTCCGTAATGGTATTAAGATCAAAGGCTCCATCCTCGCCATCCCAGAACGGACAGAGCTGGGTATAAATCTCGCTGCCGCCATCCATCTCAATTTCTGTGACCTCCGGGGCCAGCCGCTCCGGGACAGGGTATTTCTCCAGCCACT
>OFRY01001236.1_pt1 | contig 11726 bp, 10 predicted proteins | sample 1543171 | NCBI WGS metagenome assembly OFRY01 (sample SAMN04209240, study PRJEB22552) | human gut metagenome | biome: gut; material: feces | host: Homo sapiens | place: USA: Oklahoma | reverse complement strand
ATATTATCTTTATCAAGTTTCTCATATTTTGGCAGAAATTCTGCAACCCATGCAGCATGTTTCTCGATTTTCTCATTGGAAGCGATGTCCCTGCCGCTTAAAATGTATTCTTCAAGAAGCTCCAGCTCTTCTTTCAGACGTGCCGGAAGAACAGCGAGTCCCATAACTTCGATAAGACCGATATTCTCTTTCTTGATATGATGATAGCATGCATGCGGATGATAAACCCCCAGCGGATGCTCCTCTGTTGTGATATTGTTACGTAATGTCAGATCCAGTTCAAAGGTATCTCCCACTTTACGTGCGATCGGTGTGATGGTGTTATGCGGCTCTCCGTCTGTTTCTGCAAAGATAAATGCAGCCTCATCCGTATATCCTCTCCAGACTGCCAGTACATGTGTTGCCAGATCAATCAGTCTCGTCTCGTCTTTGCTACGGATACGCAGTACGGAAAGAGGCCATTTTACAATGCCGGCTTCCACATCTTCGTATCCCGGGATCGTCACATGCTTTTCAATCTCTGCCTTCGCCATGGCAAAGGTATAATGCCCGCCCTGGAAATGATCGTGGCTGAGGATAGAACCTCCTACGATTGGAAGATCCGCATTGGAGCCAAGGAAATAATGTGGGAACAGCTTTACAAAATCAAACAGCTTGATAAATGTATTTCTCTCGATCTTCATCGGAGTATGCTGACTGTTAAATACGATACAATGTTCATTGTAGTAAACATATGGAGAGTACTGGAAGCCCCATGGACTGTCATTGATGGTGATCGGGATGATCCTGTGGTTCTCCCTTGCCGGATGATTGACTCTTCCTGCATAGCCTTCATTTTCCGGACAAAGCAGACATTTTGGATAGCTGCTGGACTTTACCAGCTTGGCAGCTGCGATAGCCTTTGGATCTTTTTCCGGCTTGGACAGGTTGATCGTGATATCGATCTTGCCATATTCGCTGTCTACTGTCCATTTCTGATCTTTTTTTACGCGATAACGTCTGATATAGTTACTGTCCTGACTCAGCTTATAAAAATAATCTGTGGCTTTTTCCGGATCTTCTTTATAAGCATCCCAGAATTCTCTCTGTACCTGGGCAGGACGCGGCATCAGACAGTTCATCAGTTTTGTATCAAAGAGATCTCTGTACACAATACTGTCCTCGATGATGCCCCTCTTTACAGCCTCATCAAGAAGTTCGTTCAAAGTCTCCTCAAGATTGATTTTAGCATACTCTGTCTCCGGTTCTGTATATTCGCTTTCCCCAAAGGCATCCAGAAGAAGATTGGTTGCATAAATTCTTTCGCATTCCGGAGTAATACCACTCTCCACCCCATACTGTACCAGTTTTTTAATACTTTCACTTAACATTGATTTTTCCCCTTTCCTGTCGCGCTTTCCCCGGAAAACAGGAACTTTTTTCCTGTTTTCCGATTTATGCCAAACGGGAACTCCCGTCTTGCCATCCTGCTGTAACCCCATGGCCTTCATCCGGCCTGCTCTGTAAGCATCACTCTATGACGTTTTCTATATAGGTGAGAAATACATTTCCGGCACTCTCAAACAGCGCTGTACTGTCATTCATTCCATACGGGCTGATCTGCCCTGTTGCCGGATCATAAAGATAGGTATTATATTCATCATAGCCTACGATCACCACACTGGAATTTTCTCCTGTCTTGGCGATCACCGGTCTCTGGGCACTGACCTCATAAAGAACATTGTCAAGAGTGCAGCCGGTCAGATCGATCACCGTTCCCATATCACCAAGGCTATCCTGAAGTTCTTTTTTCTTCCAGTTGGCTGTACGTATACTTTCCGGTACATCCTCTATATTCATCTGGAGCTTTGTTTTTTTGTTTCCACGTTCCCAGACATACTGCTGCGCACGGTTAAGTACCACTCCAGTCTGCGCATCCGCGCGTTTCACAGCTGCAGACGGATCGGTATAGATACGGTCAAGAGAACCATATGCATAAACATAATAAAGTTCTCCCTGTGGAACGGTAGTATCCAATGTTACCGATGAGTCTTCAGTACTCTCGATCTTGGAACAAACAAGCAGCGGACTGTCTGTCTCCGGTTTCTGAGTCATGGTCAGGCGGATCAGCGTTCCTGCACGGTTTGTAGTGATCAATGCTACATCTATCTGGCTTCCGGATGCTTTTTTGTTATTCATGATATTGTCCTTTTTCTGGACTGTATAAGCATTCCCGGATTTTGCAGAAAGTTCAAACTCCATCATGGTACTGCCAACCGTTACGTTGGTGATATAAAGGCCATCCTGACGATACTCTTTTTTCACCTTTCCTTTAAAGCTTTCAATGCGGAATGTACTGATTCCCTCTGTTTCATGTCCGTTGGCATCCGTAAGAATGTCTTCATCGGAAAGGATCCCATATACCAGATCTTCATTCATAAATCCCAAAGCTCTCAAATTTTTTCCGCTTTCCGGCGAAATATCTCTTGTTTTCAGAGAATCAAATTCAATTTCCCGGATCTTCCCTGCATCATCTCCGGATTCGATCAGCCATGCTGCATGTGCCTTGGTATCTGACACAACAAAATGGTTCTGTTTGATTCCTTCTTCCAGAACCTGTGAGGTTCCTGTCTCAATATCTACCTGATACAGCTTCTGTGCAAACAGCAGAAACAGCTGATTGTTTTTGTTTACATAAGTGAGTGTTCCAAGATCTTCCTTCAGGAACTCGTAGGATTCTGTACTTGGTATGAATACTTTTTCTTCCACCACATTACGGTCGCTGTTGTAGTGATAAACACAGACACCGCTGTATCCCTCGTGAACACCACGGTTCATGTAACCGTACAATACAAAGTCCACATCCCCGTTATCTGCCACTCGGATGATCTTGATATCATGTTCGTTGCGCACATATCTGGAATCGTTATCTTCCTCTTTGCGGAAGCTGAAGATCCTTGTGATCTTTCCGCTGGACGGTGCATAAGACCAGAGATCCCCATCCTGCTCAAAAGCAACGATCTTTCCACTGCTGTCTGAAGCATAGGTGACATTCTTGTCACGGACACCCAGAAGCAGGCCTGCATCGGAAACTACCTTCTGAGACGGATCAAATACCTTCGTTGCAGAACGTTTAAAATCAAGCAGCATGATCCTTGTTTCTGTATAACGCATACGGTAAAATTCCGTAACATCATAAATTTCGGTTTTACCCTCATCATCCTGTGCGGAAACCTGATAATCCAGCGTAATACTTGCAGTCGTTTCATTGATATCATCGATCAGCGGAACTCCTTCCATGTAGAGCTTCGGAGAAAGGGATCCCCAGCTGATATTGGAAAGTCCGGAACTGATGGAAATATTATTGTAATTCGTTCCGCCGGAAATATCCTCCGCTTCCAGATATCCGGTCAGCGTATCTGCCTGTTCCTTGTCCAGACACTTTGTGGAAAAATCCTTGACAAACTGAAGATACGCTTCTGTATTCAACTGGGTTCTGGAAACCACTCTTGTATAGTAGTAAACTTCCCCCTCACTGGTATCCAGCGTGATCTGCATGGAATACTCCTGGTTCATGCGAAGGTCACTGCCGATCTCAATCTCTGTACTTAAACAGCCGTTGTCCTCTTTCGTGAGATTCTTGATCTTACGGTTCTCCATAACTTTGCTTCCGTCTGAAGTCCGTACCTCATAAGCAAGCCCTGTTACTGTATCAGCATATGGGTTGATCTCAAAAGACACTTTTTTGGTCGTATCCAGCGGAGTAATACTTCCTCTCATGAAATCGGTCTGCATCTGCTGTCTGTATCCATACATCTTATTTGCCTGGGTACTTCCGATCTTTACCATAACCTCCGGAAGTGTGGCATCGTTCATATCTGAGCGGTTATCTGTAGACTGACTGTTCATCAGAAATGAGGTCCCGGCTACTACTGCCACAAAGATCACCAGCAGTATCACTCCCTTACGTAGGATCTTCATCATGTCATTCTCCCTTCTGTGAGGCTGACTCTTCCGGATAAAGAAGCCTGTCCAGGGTAGGAGCCACATGAAGAGCCTTCATGGTATCCGAAAAACTGTCCCTGCTCTTTTTCTTTCCGGTTTTTACTGCGCGGATCAGAATATTTTTTGGTGTATGTTCCATATCGATAAATTCAAGAAGCTGGGTTTCATATCCTTTGCTTTCCAGAAGCTCGGCACGAAGACCATCTGTGATCAGAGCTGCCATTCTTTCCTTCAGGATCCCATAACGCATAACAGGCTGGAGCATTTCGTTTCGAATCTGACGATTCAGTTCATGCTGACAGCATGGAACAGACAGTATCACCTGCGCATCCCACTCAACCGCTTTGGCAAGTGCATAATCGGTTGCTTTGTCACATGCATGGAGCGTTACCACCATATCTACTTTCTGCACACCTTCATATTCCGCAATATCACCACACAGAAAATGCAGTTTCTCATATCCGTATTTTTCTGCCAGTCCATTGCATTTCCGGATCACATCTTCCTTCAGGTCCAACCCAATGATATGAACGTCATATTTTTTGAGTTCCTTCAGATAATAATACATGGCAAATGTCAGATATGATTTGCCACATCCAAAATCCAGGATCGTGACCTCCCGCTCCCTGGACAATGCCGGAAGAATATCCTCAATAAACTCCAGGAAACGGTTGATCTGTTTGAACTTGTCATAAGCCGGACGATGGATCTTTCCTTCTTTATTCATAACTCCCAGATCCACCAGGAATGGAACCGGAGTTCCTTCCTTCAATATATACTGTTTCACACGATTGTGTGCCAGAATCTGAACAGGCTCTTTCGCCTGATGCTCTTTCACTTTGACAGTTACTTTACCCTTTTTGCTGACAAGAACACTGCCATCTTTGCATCTTCCCTGCACCTGCAGCTGGGAAAATCCACCCTCCTGAAGACTCTGTTCCACATATGCGATCACTTCTTCTCTGCTGTAATTGGAGTGAAGGACCTTGGTTCCCACCGTGGAGGATGCCTGATAACAGACGCTGCCTTTCAGTTCTATCTGGCGGATCCGCACCTTAGAAGGAGCCTCTTTTTCCTTGCTCCGCTGGCCGCTTAAGACTGCAAGCATCAGGTTTTCATCAAATTGTTTTTCCAAAAATTCCTGTAATGTCATCATATTTAATCTTTCATAATCCCTCTGTAATGCCCCTGTGTACACCATCGGATTCCGGCATTACGAACTGCAGTGTTCTTATTCACTCAACTGTCAGAATCCACGGTATCTGCGTCGTCTGCACCGGCGCCTGGAAATCTCCTGATACAAAAGCACCTGGATCAGTTCATCCAGAAATTCATCAGGAATCTCCTGCGCTGCCATTTCTCCGTCTACCTGAGAACGTATCTGCCTGTAAAGCCGATGCATCATAAATTTGTCCGGATGCTCATCATAAAGTCTGCTTCCCTCATAATCCATAAGCTGACATTCTTCTTCAACTTTTTCCTGAATTTTGCGGGCAGTTTCCGGATAATAAGATTTCATCAGAGCAAATTCCTGCTCCTGTATTCTCTCTCTACTGTAAAGAGAAGAATCTGCATACGTCATATAAAATGGAAGAAACTTGTCATAATACATGGACAGGCTCCTGTTTCGTCATCATCTATAACATTCTATGCAGAATCTTTTCAAGTGTGCGCTTCAGCCCTGAATGTCTTTCAGAATGCGGAGTGTCAGTTTGAAACTGTGCTCTGCTGCCTGCGCTTCGAATGTCGGATAATCCATCTCTGCACTTCCATCTGCTTTGTCAGAAATTGCACGGATCACAAGGAAAGGTACATTGTTCAGATATGCTGCCTGTGCGATTGCCGCGCCTTCCATTTCAACAGCGTATGCTCCAAATTCTTTTGTAATAAAATCTTTGACACCCTGGTCTGCCACAAACTGGTCACCGGATGCAATGCGTCCCTCGAATACTTCGATATCAGGATTTGCTTCTTTGCATGCTTTTACTGCAAGTGCGCGAAGTGCATCATCACTGTGGAAAGAAAAAGCTTCCATCTGCGGAATCTGTCCAACCGGATAACCAAATGCAACGGCATTCATATCATGATGGATCAGATCTGTGGAAACAACGATATCTCCAATGTTGATGTCTGCATTCAGACTTCCTGCGATACCGGTGTTGATCACTACTTCTGCTTTGAAATCATCGATCAGAATCTGTGTGCAGACTGCTGCATTGACCTTACCAATTCCAGAACGGACAACAACTACGTTTTTTCCTTCGATAATACCTGAATAAAATTCCATGGAAGCCTTACGTGTCACCTGAATATCTTTCATCTGTTCTTTGAGACTTGCTACTTCAACTTCCATTGCTCCTATAATACCAATACATCTCATAATATTGTAATCTCCTTTATCATCGTGCCCTTTTTCTGAAAAGCCGGGCACTGTAATCTGTTATCATCCCTGATTGTGAATAGCATAGTCTATTATAGCAAATGTTGCGTTTATATGGAAACTTTTTTTGCTTCACGGGGAATTCCTCTGGAAAATCTGCGGCAGACTTGTCCGCTTTGTCCTTTTCTGGTATACTTATTGGAAAAATATATTGTTATTATTTACAATAACTGAACTCAGGAGGATAAGATTATGGTATATAAAACATCTGGTGTCTGTTCAAGCGCCATTTCATTTGAGATCGACGATGCAGGAAAAGTTCATAATGTAAAATTCCAGGGCGGCTGCTCCGGTAATACACAGGGCGTTGCCAGACTGGTAGAAGGCATGGATGCCAAAGAAGCGATCAGCAGAATGGAAGGGATTCGTTGTGGCTTCAAACCAACATCCTGCCCGGATCAGCTTTCACTTGCTTTAAAAGAATATTTAAGCAATAACCAGTAATCAAATAATTTTTTCGCAATTTTGCGTCAAAACAAGCAGGTCAGGAATTATCCCGACCTGCTTGTTTTGGTCTAATTCAGTTTAACATTAGTTAGGCTTCTTGCTTGCTCTGATGTTCCATACTCACATACTTCACGACCGGGTTGTATTATTTGGTCATATGCTTTCTGTCCAATCAGAAAATACGTTTATTAGTTGTGGTCTTTACAGTTCTGTTCGCCCTCATGTCAGTCTGCAAGACCGGAGATGTTGAACTTTATCAACCTGCAATTCAGACAGGTGTTAAAAGGAATCTTCCCATCTCCCTCCCTCATATTGTTCCCTCGTCCTTACTTTCGCTAACTGCCGCACCGGTTGATAGTCGTATGAATATTTTATAAAAAATATTTTTGGTTTGGTGGTGCGGGGTGGGTTAGAGTGGGTAAGGGGTTGGGATGTTTGGTTTGTGATTTTTAGATGTAAATGCCGTTGGTGAATGAATCGCTTACATCTGAATTTGCGTAATGGGTACAATATACTCGGTAATAGTATCCCGTTGGTACAGATAATGTCTTGCTTGAACTTACATAAATTGAATTATAATTTGTTGTCGTCCAAGAAGTGTATTCTCCCCATCTACCATTAACCAGCCTTTCTACCCTGACGACTACCGTAATCTTGGAAACCGTTTTCTGCCCTACCGTATTTCCCCCCGCTGCAATCATGCCTGGTCCGGCTTTCGTAATCGTCGATGAGCCACTTTTCAGATAGATTCCTCTTGACATTGCACCTACCGTTACCTCCGATGATTCATCATGTGTAAGATATGATCCATCTACACATTCTTGATCATCTGCTGCACTGGCTACCCCCTGTACATTAATAGCCAATATACAGACCATAACCATTGCCATAATCAACGATAAAATTTTGTTTTTTTTCACCTTTCGCCTCCTCTCTACACTATATAGACAACTGAAAGCGAAAAAACTCACGCCATTTTTAGAAAAAATACAAATTTTTTAAAATTTTTTTAAAATCCTCTTCATCCATAACTGCATTTAACGTATAAAAAACATCTTGATATACAAATTCTGCTGTATTCTCTTTACTTTCATCAGGCAATTTATATTGTGTGAATCTAATTTCATTACCGCCTTCTTTAATCAGCTCTTCTTTAATTTTTTCATCTTCTATATCATATCCATGTGACTGTTCTTGATAATTAACTACAATTTGATATTCCAACGTTGTATTTTCATTTGCAAAAATTAAACATACTCTGTTTAATTTTTTATCTATATCACTATGCACTAATGACATATTATCTGGTTTTCCTTCTAATCTGACAACATCAACACCCAAACTTTCCTTTATTTCTTCATATACTTTTGCTTCATCATGATCACCCGTTTTATTCTTATCCCCATCCTCTCTCTCCGTATCTACCTGTGTCATCTTCCTATCTCCAATAGTCTGCGTCCACAGCTTCCCAAAGAACGGTGTCCCACCAATACTCACCATACTCCACATCATAGCAAGCACAGCCACGATCGCCACGATTCCATATACCTTCCAGTGCCGTTTTCTCTTCTTAACTTTCTTCTTTCCGGCTTCCTTCTCGGTCTCTCCGTTCGTACCGTCGTCACTTGCTTTATTATCTGTTTCATGCTTCACATACTCAATTGGCACAACATTATCTATATAACTGTCACTCTCCACATCTTTCTTAAGATGATCTTTCGTATTCTCCCCGCCGCGAAGTGCCTGAACCTCTCGTCCGAGACGGATTGCCTCCTTGTCGTCATCTGACAGTTTTTCATATGCTTTCTGCTGTTCTTCATATTCTTGGATTTTACTCCACATCTTTTCATCCAGGTCTTCTGGAAAGGAAATGTCCTGCAGTGATTCGTCCGAGTCCATTTCTTCCATGATTTCCCCGGCTTCTTTTTCCAGTTCAGCTTTTAAAAGCTTACCCAGATTATCTTCATGTTTTTCCATTTTAAACCTCATTCTTTTGGATTTCTTTTCCCTTTAACTTGACCTTTTTCCTTCACCTGTTTAATATTATGATATCAGGGCAGTCTCTCTGCCTGTATCAACTGCGAATCTTAATTCGCACCATCAATGGGAGGATTTTTATTATGAAACGCATCATTCTGACCGGCGGAGGTACTGCCGGACATGTTACACCTAATATTGCACTGCTTCCCCGTCTTCGGGAACTGCAGTATGACATACATTACATCGGTTCTTACAACGGTATGGAAAAGCAGCTGGTTGAACAGCAGGGAATTCCATATCATGGTATCTCTTCCGGTAAGCTCCGCCGGTATTTCAGCCTTCAGAACTTTACGGATCCGTTCCGCGTCCTGAAAGGCTTCAGTGAAGCCAACCGCCTGATCAAGCAGTTAAAACCGGATGTAATTTTTTCAAAAGGTGGATTTGTAAGTGTTCCTGTTGTTATTGCCGGAAAGAAGAACCATGTTCCTGTTATCATTCACGAATCGGATATGACTCCGGGACTGGCTAATAAGCTTTCCATTCCTTCAGCTGCAAAAGTATGCTGTAACTTCCCGGAAACTTTAAGTTCCCTTCCTCAAGATAAAGCTGTCCTTACCGGATCCCCTATCCGTCAGGAGCTTTTCACCGGAGATAAAGAAAAAGCCCGCGCTTTCTGTGGTTTCAAGGAAGTAAAACCAGTTATCCTGATCGTCGGAGGAAGTCTTGGCGCAGTCGCAGTCAATAATGCAGTACGCAAGATTCTTCCTGAACTGTTAAAAGATTTCCAAGTTGTTCATCTCTGTGGTAAAGGCAAGCTCGATGAAAAGCTCACCGGTCTGAATGGCTATGTTCAATTTGAATATATTCAGGATGAACTGAAAGATCTCTTCGCCCTTGCCGATGTTGTAATCTCAAGAGCAGGTGCAAATGCAATCTGCGAATTGCTTGCTCTTCGCAAACCAAATCTTCTGATTCCACTTTCAGCTAATGCAAGCCGTGGTGACCAGATTCTGAATGCCCGTTCTTTTGAACGTCAGGGATTCAGTATGGTTATGGAAGAAGAAGAGCTTACAGATGAAAAGCTTCTCGCAGCTGTCCACAAGCTTTATGATTCCCGTGAAGACTTCATAAATGCAATGAATCAGTCTTCTCAGCAGGATCCGATCAAGACAATTATCGGTCTGATCGAAGATGCTGCTTCCAAATAATTTTTTAACAACAGTTATTTACATTGTTCAAAAACAGGTGCCGGAACGACACCTGTTTTCTTTACATATCCATCGGTGCTATTTTGTGTAATCATCAGAATTGTAATGTATCTTTACCCATTTTCTTGCTCTGTACAGTACACCCGTCAGTGCTTGGATACTGATCCCCATAGATTCAGCCACATCTTTTTGTTTTCTCTCCAGACAGTAAACCATGGTAATTGCTTCGTACCAGTTTTCATTTTCTTCGTACAATGCATCCAGAATCGTCCATCCATAACCCACTTTTTCTTTTTGTAAAATTTTGTGGAATACATGCTCCTCTGCACTTTCCGCATATTCCTTCGAGTACAGATCCGAAAACAGCTCAATATCTGCCTTCGGACATTCTCTTGCCCGCTTCTTCATATAATTGATAGCTGTATTTTTCGTTGTTGTTACCAGCCATGCTGCCATGTATTCTTCATCCACTGTATCAAAGTGTGTATATAGTTTTAGAAAAACCTCCTGGAATATCTCTTCCGCTGACTCTTTGTGACTGCCAGAATAATCCATTGCTATCCGATAAACGTTGAACTTATTTTTATGGTACACGTTCTCGAATTCCTTTTTATTCTTATTCTGAAAACTCACTCCAGTACCTCACTATTTTATTTTTCTTTCAGTTTTTCCAGGATTTCATCCCGATCTTCATCTGTAAGTTTACCCGGTTTCCAGCCGAATCCGCTCTTGTCATTTTTATATCTCGGAATCAGATGCATATGGAAATGGAATACGGTCTGACCGGCGACTTCCCCGTTATTCTGTACGATATTATATCCGTCACATCCAAGTACATCTTTTAATCTTGTTGTGATCTTCTTTGCAAGCTTAAATGCTTTTCCTGCCAGTTCTTCATCAATAGAATAAATATCTGCCGCATGTTCTTTTGGCAGGATCAGTGCATGTCCCTTTGTCGCCGGTCCAAGATCCAGAATTACTCTGAAATCATCATCCTCATATATGGTTGCAGATGGAATTTCTCCATTTGCGATTTTACAAAAAATACAGTTCTCATCCCTCATGTTTTTTCCTTCTTTCTACATTTTCTTCGATTAATCTCGAATTTGTTTACGAACCAGACTTTCAATGATAAACTACAACTACTTTATATCATGGAAAGGATGGTCGTTAGCATGCCATTTACTGCAAATGATTATGAAAAGTTACATCAGCTTATGAATTCCAGTCCGGAAATTCGTGAATTACTTCAGAAACTCCTGGATTCACAGCAATATACAATCAGCAAGATCAGTCATGAAGTTCGCAATCCACTGACGCTGATCTACAGTACCTTTCAGCTCATAGAGTCCAGTCACCCTGAAACCAGAGATTTCAGCCACTGGTCAGAGCTTCGCGAAGACATCGAATACACAATCTCTCTGCTGCAGGAGCTGTCTGCCTATAATAACAGTGAACATCTGCATCTGAGCACGTTTTCTGCACAGGACTTTTTGGGACAAATCTGCCTGTCCTTTGCCGCCTCCTGCGTAGATACCGACATTGGATTCTCTTCTCTGATAGCCCCTGATCTTCCATCTCTGACGGCCGACAGATTAAAGCTGCATGAAGCGATTCTCAACCTTTTAAGAAACGCCCGTGAAGCCATTTCGTCTGCCGGTTCAATC
>OFRY01001223.1_pt1 | contig 11887 bp, 9 predicted proteins | sample 1543171 | NCBI WGS metagenome assembly OFRY01 (sample SAMN04209240, study PRJEB22552) | human gut metagenome | biome: gut; material: feces | host: Homo sapiens | place: USA: Oklahoma | reverse complement strand
GCTAAGCGGTTCGCTTGTTCTTGAGGCAATTCAAAAGGCTGAAGGAATCGAAGCAGGTCCTGAAGAAGTTGAACTTGAACTTGTAGATATGTCAAAGAAGTACAATATGGAACTTGACAAGCTTAAGGAACTTCTTGGTGACGCTGAAAAGGAAAGCATTAAGAAAGACCTTGAAATTCAAAAGACAATCACTATGATTGTAAACAATGCACAGGTAAAATAATTTCATAATTTCGGAAAGGGATGAATAGTATGGCATTAGTACCAATGGTCGTTGAACAGACCAACAGAGGCGAACGTTCATACGATATTTATTCAAGACTGCTGAACGACCGTATTATTTTTCTGGGAGAGGAAGTCACTGACGTATCGGCAAACCTGATCGTTGCACAGCTTCTGTTTCTGGAAGCAGAAGATCCAGAGAAGGATATCCATTTGTATATTAACAGCCCGGGAGGCTCTGTAACAGCCGGAATGGCAATTTATGATACCATGCAGTATATTAAATGCGATATTGAGACAATCTGTATCGGTATGGCTGCAAGTATGGGCTCATTCCTTCTTACAGGTGGAACAAAGGGCAAAAGACTTGCGCTTCCAAATTCTGAGATTATGATCCATCAGCCACTTGGTGGAGCTCAGGGACAGGCAACAGAGATTCAGATCGCAGCAGATCATATCTTAAAAACCCGTCAGAAACTGAATCAGATTCTGGCAGAAAATACAGGACAGCCGTTAGAGGTGATCAATGCAGATACTGAAAGAGATAATTTCATGACTGCGGAAGAAGCCAAAGCATATGGTCTGATTGACGAAGTCATTAAAAGCCGCTAAGGACGTCCTCAGACGAGGTGAAGAGTATGGTAGGAAAGAACGATGATCAGGTAAGATGCTCGTTCTGTAATAAGACGCAGAATCAGGTAAGAAAGCTGATTGCAGGCCCTAATGGGGCATATATCTGTGATGAGTGTGTAGATGTCTGCGCAGAGATTATAGAAGAAGAATTTGAATACGAGAACGGAAGAGAATGGAATCCGTTCTCGGATATCAATCTTTTAAAACCGGAAGAGATTAAAGCATTCCTGGATGAATATGTTATTGGTCAGGATGAAGCTAAGAAAGTGTTATCCGTAGCCGTTTATAATCATTATAAACGTGTGATGTCAGGAAAAGAACTGGGAGTAGAACTCGGAAAGAGTAATATTCTTATGCTTGGTCCGACAGGCTGTGGAAAAACTCTTTTAGCGCAGACACTGGCAAAGATTCTGGGAGTACCATTTGCAATTGCCGATGCGACAGCGCTTACAGAAGCAGGATACGTCGGAGAGGATGTAGAGAATATTCTTTTAAAGATTATTCAGGCTGCAGATGGGGATATCGAACGTGCCGAGTACGGAATCATTTACATTGATGAAATTGATAAGATTACAAGAAAATCAGAGAATCCGTCGATCACCAGAGATGTATCCGGTGAGGGTGTGCAGCAGGCACTTCTTAAGATCATAGAAGGAACCGTTGCGAACGTACCTCCGCAGGGAGGAAGAAAGCATCCACATCAGGAGATGATCCAGATCGATACTACGAATATTTTATTTATTTGTGGTGGAGCCTTTGAAGGAATTGAGAAGATTGTTGAAAAACGTATTGATCAGAAATCAATTGGATTTAATGCAGAGATTGCGGAGAAACATGAAGACGATGTAGACAGACTGCTTCAGCAGATATTGCCACAGGATCTTGTGAAATTCGGTCTGATTCCGGAACTGGTGGGCCGTGTGCCGGTTACAGTAGCATTAGAGATGCTGGACAAAGATGCATTGGTAAAGATTCTTACAGAACCGAAGAATGCATTGACAAAACAGTACCAGAAGATGCTTGAACTGGACGGTGTTAAGCTTACATTTGATAAAAAAGCACTGGAAACAATCGCTGAGACTTCCCTGAAGAGAAAGACAGGAGCCAGAGGTTTGAGAGCGATTATGGAAAATATCATGATGGATATCATGTATAAGGCACCATCGGATGAGACATTGAAGACATGCCGCATCACAGAGGATGTTGTAAAAGGAACGGGAGAACCTGTATGTGAACATGCAGAACCTGATTCAGAAAGTGCATAATAAATGAAAAAGAAAGACGGCGGGTGCGAAGAAATATTGTACCCGCTGATTTTGTACCAAAATAATCCAACCGATGAACAGGAGTGTGAATATATGACAGGAGAAACCTATAGTCTGCCTATGGTTGCCTTAAGAGGGCTCACCATACTGCCAGAAGAGGTCAGACATTTTGATGTAAGCAGGGAAAAATCACTGCTGGCAATCGAAGAGGCAGTAAAAAACGGACAGAAATTATTCGTCAGCGCTCAGAAAGATCTGGAAACAGAGGAGCCGGGCGCAGAAGATGTATATCTGGTTGGCTGTGTGGTAACCATAAGACAGGTGGTAAAATTACCGAAGAAAATGAGTCGTGTACTTGTATCCGGAGAAGCAAGAGCAAGTCTTGTAAGACTGGACAGTGAGACACCATATCTTCAGGCAACGGTAGTAGAACTGCCGGATGATGAAGATGTATCCGAAGAACAGACAGCGGAAAATCCAATGAATCTCGAGGCAATGATCCGGGGATTACAGGATGTATTTAAAGAATACTTGCTGAAGAATCCAAAACTTTCAAAAGAGCTGGGAATGCAGGTAGAGGCAATCCGGGATCTGAAACATCTCGTAGATGTAATTGCGGCAAATATGCCATTTTCATTCGAAGACGCACAGGAATTACTGGAAGAGACGAATCTTATGAGACGATATGAGCTGCTCGTATATAAGATTGTAAATGAGATTCAGGCCCAGAAGGTAAAAGAAGAGATCCAGAGCAAAGTAAAAGAACGCGTGGATAAGAATCAGAGAGAATATATTTTAAGAGAAGAACTGAAAGTGATCCGTGAAGAACTAGGTGATGACAATACGATGTCAGATGCCGATGAGTTCCAGCAGGCAGTGGATGCACTGAAGGCTTCGACGGAAGTAAAAGAAAAGCTGAATAAAGAGATCAAGCGTTTCCGTAATTCGATGAATTCTCCGGCAGAAGTAGGAGTAATCCGTACTTATATCGAAACGATGCTGGAGATGCCTTGGGATAAGACATGTAAAGAACACAAAGACATTGCATTTGCAAGACAGGTGTTGGATGAGGACCATTATGGTCTGGAAAAAGTAAAAGAGCGTGTACTGGAATATCTTGCAGTGCGTGCGCTTACGAAAAAAGGAGAAGCACCGATCATTTGTCTGGTGGGTCCTCCGGGAACCGGAAAGACATCCATTGCGAAATCTCTTTCCAGAGCTCTGAAGAAGCCATATGTCAGAATCTCACTGGGCGGTGTCCGTGATGAAGCAGAAATCCGCGGTCACAGAAAGACCTATGTAGGTGCAATGCCGGGAAGAATTGCAAATGGAATAAAGCAGGCAGGAGTTAAGAACCCGCTGATGCTGCTAGATGAGATCGATAAGGTCAGCAATGATTATAAGGGAGATACATTCTCTGCACTTCTGGAAGTACTGGATGGAGAGCAGAATAATAAGTTCGTAGACCATTATCTGGAAGTACCGATGGATCTGTCAGAGGTGTTATTTATCACAACGGCAAACAGTCTGCAGACAATACCAAGACCGCTTCTGGACCGTATGGAAGTGATCGAGGTAACCAGTTATACAGAAAATGAAAAGCTTCACATCGCACAGGAACATCTGATTCCGAAGCAGATCGAAAAGCATGGCCTGAAAGCAGATCAGGTAACGATTAGTAAGAATGCAATCTGGAAGATGGCACGAAATTATACGAAAGAAGCCGGTGTCCGTCAGTTAGAGCGGAAGATCGGAGACATCTGCCGTAAAGTAGCGATGGAAATTCTGGAGAAAAAGAAGACATCGATACATGTGACAGAACGAAATCTGGAACATTATCTTGGAAAAGAACTATATAGCTACCAGATGGCAAATGAAGAAGACGAGGTTGGCATTGTGCGTGGACTTGCATGGACCAGCGTTGGAGGCGATACCCTTCAGATTGAAGTGAATGTGATGCCGGGAGAGGGAGAGATCCTTCTGACAGGCCAGCTTGGCGATGTCATGAAAGAATCCGCAAGAACAGGAATCAGTTACATCCGTTCGGTAAGCAAGGAACATGATATTGCAGACGACTTCTTCAAGAAACACGATATACATATCCATATTCCGGAAGGAGCGGTTCCGAAAGACGGACCGTCTGCCGGCATTACGATGGCGACTGCAATCATGTCGGCAGTAACAGGAAGAAAAGTACGTGCAGATTTTGCCATGACAGGAGAGATCACACTGCGCGGTCGAGTACTTCCGGTTGGTGGTTTAAAGGAAAAACTTCTGGCTGCCAAGAATGCGGGAATGAAGACCGTACTTGTCCCGGCGAAAAATGAAAGAGATGTAGAAGAAATTTCTACAGAGATCACAAAGGGACTGGAGATAAAATTTGTAACACACATGGATGAGGTGCTCAAAGAGGCACTCGTATAGTCAGATCTTCTGACACAGGTCAGGAGATGAATCAAAGGAGAAATATATGATAATCAGAAATATTAACCTGGAAACCGTATGTGGAATCACCAGCAAGCTTCCGGAGAATACACTCCCGGAGATCGCATTTGCAGGGAAATCCAACGTAGGAAAGTCATCCCTGATCAATGCACTTATGAACCGTAAATCTTACGCGAGAATATCCGCAACACCGGGAAAGACACAGACGATCAACTTCTATAATATCAATGAAGAATTATATCTGGTAGACCTCCCGGGATACGGATATGCGAAGGTATCCGAACAGGAGAAAATCAAATGGGGACAGCTGATCGAACGTTATCTGCATGGATCAAAACAGCTGAAAGTTGTCTTCCTTCTGATCGACATCCGTCACAAACCATCCGGTAATGACAAGATGATGTATGAGTGGATCGTGTCACAGGGCTTCAATCCGGTGATCATCGCAACAAAACTTGACAAGATCAAACGCAGCCAGAAAGATAAACAGATCAAGATCGTAAAAGAAGGTCTGGGAGTGTTGCCTGGAACCGTTGTGATTCCATTTTCATCCGTGACGAAACAAGGACGGGATGAGATATGGGAGCTGGTGGAGAGTCAGTTCCTTAACGTTTAATGCATAAAGCGGCGGATACCCGGCCGGAATAAAATACAAGGTACATTCCTACGTTTTTGCATGCAGTAATGATTAAATAACGGAACAGTATACTTCGGATTCATGGTGTCGGTGATCGCAATGCTCGGAATCTATCTTGCAAGAATGCGACGAGGATCAATCAGAAGATGCTGAAGCGGATCGTTGCAGTTGCATCAATTGCGATTGCCTGTGTAAAATTGTTCCTGTAGAAGAAAAAATATATTGCCATACATAGAATAAAAATGTTGAAATATCACAATAGAGTTTGTCAAAGTCTTGACAAACTCTATTTCTTTTGTTATGATTAGACTATAGTACGAACGTTGGTCTAAATATAGCAAAAACAAATGAAAAACAGCAAGTTCGATGAGAAGAAAGGAGAATATCATGGATCTTATAACAAATATCCAGAAGTATTCTATTCATGATGGTGACGGAATCCGTACTACCGTATTTTTTAAAGGATGTCCATTGAAGTGTGTATGGTGTCATAATCCTGAGACACAGCGCTTTGAACAGGAGATTCAATACGACAGAGAGAAATGTACCGGATGTGGTGCATGTGCGCAAGTCTGTCCGAACCATGCGATTACTATGGAGGAAGGCAGACCAAAGCTTGACAAGAAGTTATGTACACTCTGTGGAAAGTGTGAGAATTTCTGTACACAGGGAATTCGTGAGATCGTAGGACAGAAATATCCGGTGAAGGCACTGGTAAAAGAACTGATGAAGGATCTGATGTTCTATGAGCAGTCCGGCGGGGGCGTTACACTTTCAGGCGGTGAAGTGATGGCAATGTCAACCGATTATATACTTGAAATCGCAAAAGCCTTGAAGAAAGAAGAAGTATCGCTTACAATTGATACATGCGGATATGTTCCGTATGAGAAATTTGAAGCAATTCTTCCATATGTTAATACATTCTTATATGATGTAAAGGTCATGGATCCGGAATTGCATAAGCAATACATTGGAGTAGACAACAAATTAATCTTAGATAATCTTGTAAAGCTTTCTGACGCAGGGGCAAGGATCTATATCCGTATCCCTACCGTTAAGGAAGTAAATGGAAACGAAGAGAATATGAATGAAACAATCCGTTTCCTGAAAGAACATGATATCCACCCGGCACAGGTGAATTTACTGCCGTATCACAATACAGGAAGCAGTAAATATCCAAAGCTGGATATGGAATATAAAGGTAACGACTTGAGTGCACCGACAAAAGAAGAAATGGAAGGGTTTGTAAAACTTTTCCAGGATGCAGGCTTTTCAAACACAAAGATAGGAGGTTAAAACAATGGCAGCAAAAAGAGGCATGAACGAAAGAATCCAGAAGTTAAGAGAGCTGAGTGTTACCACCCCGGTACATATCGATCTGGAAAGAGCAAAAATCGAGACAGAATTTTACAAAGAAAATGACGGAAAGTATTCTATCCCGGTTATGAGATCTATGGTGTTAAAAGAGTATTTCTCTAAAAAGACACTGTATCTGGGAGAGGGAGAACTGATCGTAGGAGAGAAAGGAAAAGATCCACAGGCATCACCTACATTCCCGGAACTGTGCTGTCACAGCGTAGAAGATATGACAGTCATGAGCGAACGTGATCTGGTATCTTTCCATACAACAGAAGAAGACAGAAAACTCCAGGCAGAAGAGATCATCCCATTCTGGAAGGGACGAAGCATGAGAGAGAAACTTCTCGCAGCAATGACTCCAGAGTGGAACGACTGTTATTCAGCAGGTATGTTCACAGAGTTCATGGAGCAGAGAGGACCGGGACATACATGTGGTGGTGAACAGGTATTCACAACAGGATACATGGATTATAAAGAGAAGATCAAAAAATCCATGGATGCTCTTGATTTCATGAATGATCCTGAAGCATATGACAAGATGGAAGAATTAAAAGCCATGGATATTTCCTGTGATGCAGTGATCATCCTTGGTGAGAGATATCACAAATTAGCACTGGAGATGGCTGAAAAAGAAGCTGATCCGGTACGTAAAGAGGAATTAAAACAGATTGCGGCTAACCTGGAAGTTGTTCCTGCACATGCACCACAGACATACTGGCAGGCAATCCAGTTATACTGGTTCACACATCTGGCAGTTACAACAGAGCTGAACCCATGGGATGCATTCAGTCCGGGACGTCTTGATCAGCATCTGATCAAATACTATGAAGCAGATACAGAAGCAGGAATTCTGGATGATGACAAAGCAAAAGAACTCTTAGAGTGCTTATGGGTAAAATTCTACAACCAGCCGGCACCTGTTAAAGTAGGTATCACATTAAAAGAAAGTGCTACATATGTAGACTTTGCAAATATCAATACAGGTGGAGTTACACCGGATGGTAAAGACGGCGTTAACGCAGTCAGCTATCTGATCCTTGACTGCATGGATGATATGAAACTGGTACAGCCAAACTCTAACGTAACCATCAGCAAGAAGACTCCTGCACGTTTCTTAAAGAGAGCATGTGAGATCTCAAGAAAAGGATGGGGACAGCCGGCATTCTATAATACAGAAGCACAGACCATGGAGCTTGTTAATGCAGGTAAATCTCTGGAAGATGCACGTCGCGGCGGATCTTCAGGATGTGTTGAGACAGGAGCATGGGGAAGTGAGGCTTATATCCTGACAGGATACCTGAACATTCCTAAGGTATTCCAACTGACACTTTATAATGGATTTGATAAAGAATCCGGCAAACAGCTTGGTCTTAAGACTGGTGAAGCAAAAGACTTCAAGTCATATGACGAATTATGGGATGCATTCCAGAAACAGTTAAAATATATCATCGATATCAAGATTCGTGGAAACAACGTGATCGAGAAACTGTATGCTGAGAATATGCCGGCACCTTGTCTGTCAGTTGTTACAAATGACTGTATCAGCAATGCAAAAGATTACAATGCAGGTGGAGCAAGATACAACACCAACTATATCCAGGGTGTAGGTATCGGAACTGTTACAGACTGTATCACAGCTGTAAAATATAACGTATTTGATAAGAAGAATTTCACAATGGAAGAACTGCTTGAAGCAATGGATCACAACTTTGAAGGTTATGATGCAATCTTCCGTATGGTACATGATAAGACTCCAAAATATGGTAATGACGATGACTATGCAGATTCTATCATGCAGGATGTATTCAACCTGTATCATGATCTGATCACAGGACGTCCGACTATGAGAGGCGGAAAGTACGGAGTAGATATGCTTCCTACAACATGCCACGTATACTTTGGAGAAGTAATCGGAGCAACTGCTAACGGAAGAAAGGCTAACATCCCTGTATCAGAAGGTATCTCACCGGAGAAATCAGCCGATGTAAACGGACCTACAGCAGTTATCAAATCTTGCGCTAAGATGGATCATCTTGCAACAGCAGGAACACTTCTGAACCAGAAGTTCACACCTGATGTAGTAGCAGGAGAAAAGGGACTGGAGAATATGGCGAGTCTGATCCGCAGCTACTTTGCAATGGATGGACATCATGTACAGTTCAACGTTATCGACAGACAGACACTGATCGAAGCACAGAAACATCCGGATGATTACAGAGATCTGATCGTACGTGTTGCAGGATACAGTGACTTCTTCCGTAACTTAAGCAAACCGTTACAGGATGAGATTATCAACCGTACAGAACAGTCATTCGAATAAGATTAACAAAAGTAAAAATATGATTTTGGGGAGCCCGCGTTTTGCGGGCTCTTTTTTGGATATGTTCAGAAGTGAAAAATGTGTTATCATGGGGATAAAGGATATAGAATCGAGAAGAACATATGGAAGAATGGAGGATGATAAAGATGAAAATAACAGTATTAGTAGAAAACAGCACCAGCTGCCGGCTTTATGGAGAACACGGCCTGTCAGTGTATATCGAATATGATGGAAAGAAGTATCTTCTGGATACCGGAGCCAGTACGTTATTTGCGAAGAATGCAAAAGAACTGGGGATTAGTCTGGCAGACATAGATACCGCATTCTTATCACACGCCCACTACGATCACAGTGGAGGATTTGAAGCATTTTTCAAAGAAAATGATAAGGCGGAAGTTTATATGCAGGACACTTCTGCGGAAAATTGTTATTTCCGTACAGAAACCGGTGATAAATATATAGGGATACCGGTGCAGCTTCTGGAGGCGTATAAAGAACGATTCCATACATTACATACAGTATGTGAAGTGGAAAAAGGAGTCTGGGTTGTGCCGCATTCGACAGAAAATCTGGATGGAATGGGCCGCAGAGCACATATGTACCGCAAAGTGGGCGATGAATTCATTGCAGATGATTTTGCACATGAGCAGAGTATCGTATTTGAGACAGAAAAGGGACTTGTGATATTTAACAGCTGCTCTCATGGCGGTATTGCCAATATTGTAAGAGAAGTGCAGAACGCATTTGCAGGAAAGAAAATATATGCCGTCATAGGAGGATTCCATATGATGAAGCTTTCTGGACTGGATACCCTTGGGATTCCTGTGGATGAAGTAGTAAAAGTAGCAAGAGAACTGAAAGAACTGGGCGTAGAAAAGGTTTATACCGGACATTGTACCGGAATGATCGCATTTGGAATTATGAAAAGAGAACTTGGGAATATGGTACATGCCCTGAATACGGGATGCAGGATAGAGATTTAGTATGAATTGGAAAGCAGTTGTAGGTGTAAGTATGCTGTGCATTACTATGATGATCAGGTGTGAAGAGAAGAAAACACATAGTTCAAGAAGTAATGAGACAGTAAAAGAGAAGGTAGAAATGCAGTGACCTGTGGAGAATATGACTATAATATGCAGAATTATTTATGGAGAAAAAGGGTTAAGCTCATTGCCAATACAGGATATTGCAGGGGAGCATATAGATACAGATAATGAGTACATGTATTACTATTCGGTTGAATTTATAAAATAGCACTAATAAAAAGAAGAGGATGTCACGTAATCTGCTTTGATTCGTTGGCATCCTTTTTTGACATTTAGTTTTTATGACATTATAGATTTCATAACCTATTTTTTATTTTTCGGTATTCTCTTGGCGAATATCCTTTCAGCTTGTGAAAAAGCCGGCTGAAATAAAGCTGGTTATCATATCCGACAATCTTAGAAATCTCATTGATGGAATAAGTTGTTGTTTCAAGTAACATCTGAGCATTGTTGATGCGGATTCCCACAATGAATTGCATTGGTGTAGAACCGGTATATTTTTTGAAATTTCGGATAAACCAGCTGACACTCATGCCTCGTGAGGCAGCATAATCATCAATATTGATATTTTGATTGTAGTTTTCACTGAAAAAGGTAACAGCATTATCCATCTCATGATCAAGGTATTCATTTTTTAATATGTGCTCTCTTGTCAGTTCCCGGTGGAAACTGATCAGAAGATGACGTAGCAAAAGGACAAGCATTTCCTCATAATTATCTTGACAGCGTTGGAGCTCGATAATGATACGTTTGAAAATTTGTTCATATTCATTAGATGTACCCACTTGAAAGACACGTTCTTTATCCGGAAACCCATATTGACGTAAGATATTTTTCACATTGCTTCCTGTGAAGTGAATCCAGTATACTTCTGTCTTATCTTCTCCGTAATATTCATATTTTTGGAGTTCTTTCGGTCTGTACAGTACAATGTTGCCGGCTGGAACAATCGTTTCATTATTTACATTATCAAAATGAAAATGCCCACAACCAGCAGTGATATATATAATCTGATAATCCAGACGACCCCTTGGACGGTAGGTCGGAAGTTTGGGATGTCTGGAAAGACGGTAAGTACCACAGCTACCGACAATCAGCGGACGACTTTTGTCTTTGAAATCCATATGTGAGTGGTTCAAATAACCGGTGTTCAAATACATAGGACAGCACCTCTTTTCGTACTTTTTATCATTGTATCATTTAGTGCATATTTTGTCTAATCCAATTCATAGACATATTTTGCGAATTAGGATAAGCTATATATAGCATAACTAAGGAACGTAAACAAAAAGTAAAGTATAAGGTTTGCTTTAGGAAAACAAAGAACAAAAAAGTATATGTATTGGAGGAGAGCTATTTATGATCGTACCACGTTATTATGAAAATCTAAGCGTACTGCACGAAAACACAATGCCAGCCAGAGCCTATTATATTCCGGCATCCAGAAGAATGGATAACTTGGTGGAACACAGAGAAGAGTCAGATCGTATGCAGTTATTGAATGGAACTTGGAAATTCCAGTATTTTAACAGCATCTATGACATTCAGGATTCTTTCTTTGAGAAGAATTATGATACAGAAAATTTTGATGAGATTCAGGTTCCAAGTGTATGGCAGATGGCTGGATATGATACACACCAGTATACAAACATCCGGTATCCATTTCCGTTTGATCCACCATATGTGCCACAGGACATTCCGTGTGGAGCCTATGTACATACTTTTGAGTACAGTAGAGATGAGAAAGCGCCAAAATCTTTTTTGAACTTTGAAGGAGTAGACAGTTGCTTTTACGTATGGATCAATGGCTCTTACATAGGATACAGCCAGGTTTCGCATATGACCAGTGAGTTTGATGTTACCGATGTACTTCAGGATGGAACGAATACGGTGGCAGTGTTGGTAATGAAGTGGTGTGATGGTTCCTATTTGGAAGATCAGGACAAATTCCGTATGAGTG
>OFRY01001211.1_pt1 | contig 11972 bp, 14 predicted proteins | sample 1543171 | NCBI WGS metagenome assembly OFRY01 (sample SAMN04209240, study PRJEB22552) | human gut metagenome | biome: gut; material: feces | host: Homo sapiens | place: USA: Oklahoma | reverse complement strand
CGCAGTTCAGCAAGCGATAATCGACTGCTCAGACTATATCAAAATGGTTCAAAAACCCCGGAAAATCAAGGTTTTCCGGGGTTTTCTTATACCTAAACGGGCTGATATAGTTTGACCTCATTTGACCAAACGAGAGCCGTTTTCACTCAATTTTTAGTGGTTAAATATAGGACAACCAGAGAGCGATTCCGGGGGTATTTTTGAGGGTGATTTGGCACTCTCAGACACCGGATTTTTCACTGGAGGGTTTGGCATAATCTGACCAAATCTGAACAATTAAATACGATTCTAATGCAGGCACTCAGTAACAAATAACTGGGTGCTTTTTTTGTTTCAGAGATTCCGGCATTAGAAAGGGCCGTCACTTTATGATTTTGAAGTGGCGGCTTTTTCTATTTACAGAAACAACAGCAACAATTAGAAATGAGGCGAAGTCATGAACACACAAATCATCGCCATCGCCAACCAGAAAGGGTGCTATGTGCCAGTGGCACATGTTCAGCACCGACCGGAGCGGGAGCGGAGAAGCGTTGGCAAAACAACAACCTGTGCGAACTTGGGAATAGGTCTGGCACAGGCCGGAAAGAAAGTGCTTCTGATCGACGGGGACCCGCAAGGAAGCCTGACAATCAGCTTGGGAAATCCGCAACCAGACAAGCTGCCATTTACACTGTCGGATGCAATGGGCAAAATTCTGATGGATCAGCCTATACGCCCCGGAGAAGGTATTCTGCATCATGCAGAAGGCGTTGACCTGATGCCTGCGGATATTCAGCTTTCCGGTATGGAGGTTTCTTTGGTAAACGCCATGAGCCGTGAAACGATTTTACGGCAATATCTGGACACACTGAAGGGACAATATTCCCATATCCTGATTGACTGTCAGCCCTCGTTGGGAATGCTTACGGTCAATGCGCTGGCGGCTGCGAACAGGATCATAATTCCCGTTCAGGCAGAGTATCTGCCCGCCAAAGGGCTGGAACAGCTTCTATCTACGGTCAGTAAGGTGAAACGGCAGATCAATCCAAAGCTCCAGATTGACGGTATCCTGCTGACGATGGTGGATAACCGCACCAACTTTGCCAAAGAGATTGCTGCTTTGCTGCGGGACACCTATGGAAGTAAAATCAAAGTCTTTGGAACGGAAATCCCCCATTCTGTCCGGGCAAAGGAAATTAGCGCAGAGGGAAAAAGTATTTTCGCCCATGACCCTGGCGGCAAGGTGGCAGAGGGGTATCGAAATCTGACGAAGGAGGTGTTGAAACTTGAAAAGCAGCGCGAAAAAAGTAGAGCTGGCATCGGTAGATGATCTGTTTTCTACGGAGGAGAGCCGTGCCGATGCTCAGAGAGAAAAAGTAGTAGAAATCCCGCTGTCGGAACTGCACCCGTTCAAAGGGCATCCATTCAAAGTCAAGGATGACGAAGCCATGATGGAGACCGCAGACAGTATCAAGCAGTATGGCGTTCTGGTTCCGGCGATTGCTCGACCGGACCCGGAGGGCGGTTATGAGCTGGTAGCCGGACACAGGCGGCACAGAGCCAGTGAACTGGCAGAAAAGGAGACCATGCCGGTCATTGTTCGGGATTTGGATGATGATGCCGCCACGATCATTATGGTTGACAGCAACCTGCAACGAGAAAGTCTGCTCCCCAGTGAAAGAGCATTTGCCTACAAGATGAAGCTGGATGCCATGAAACATCAGGGAGAGCGAGTTGATTTAACTTCGTCCCAAGTTGGGACGAAGTTGAGAGCCGATGAAATATTGGCTCAGCAGGCTGGTTCAAGCAGAAATCAAGTTCAGCGCTATATCCGTCTGACAGAGCTGATTCCTGAATTGATGGATATGGTGGATGAAAAGAAGATTGCCCTGAACCCTGCCTATGAGCTGTCCTTTCTCAAAAAGGAGGAACAGGTAGACCTGTTGGACGCGATGGACAGCGAACAGGCTACCCCTTCTCTTTCTCAAGCCCAGCGGCTCAAGAAATATAGCCAGGAGGGGCATCTGACCCTCGATATGATGCGTGTCATCATGGGTGAGGAAAAGAAAAGTGATCTGGACCGGGTGACATTTACCTCTGACACTTTGCGGAAGTATTTCCCTAAAAGCTATACGCCCCAGCGGATGCAGGAAACCATCATCAAGCTGCTGGAGGCATGGCAGAAAAAGCGTCAGAGAGACCAGGAACGATGAAAGGAGCCGCCTATGAGGGATATTTCAGCCCGTGAGCTGAAAGGACACAACATTCTCGCCGTAGAGAGGTTTTGGGATAACACCCGCTGGATGATCGAGTTTTCCGTCCTGCGTCCCAGCACTGCTTACGGAAGCCCCGGAGATGAAATGCGGCTGTTTTTAACTGAGGACGGTTATCAGGCCGCCCTGCAAAGCCAGCAGCGCCGGGAGATCAAAATCAAAAGGTACGCCCGTGTAATTGAGGGTCATGTCTTGGATGTAAAGAAAAAACGGAGAAAATAAGATGTTTAGAGAAAAAGAAATTTGCAATGCCATCAGGACGGCGTATCTTTATCTTTTCCCCGACAAAAAGGAGCGGAAAAGGGCGCTCTCCAGATTGAACATGGAACTTGTGGCGCAGTCTGTCCGCTATCGTGGGGAAAGTGTCCTTGCTTACCAGACCGCGGGAAACCATGAGTGTTCCTTGAACTACTATGGGCCAGAGTTGTTTCCACAGCGGGGATTTTGCATTTACCAAAAAACTATCCAGAGTCATTCTACGCAGGTGGATGCTTCTTGCATCCGGGAACTATGGCTCTTGGAGGACGGGCGGTTTGTGGATGTCTCCTGCGTGAATACGAAATACCGTTCGGCGTATGAAAGGTTTTCTACCTGTTACCGTACTATCCATCATATCGTCAGGGAGCGGGACTGGCAGGACTATCCAGCGGAGGAGGTTGCCGACGCCTTTGAGGACATCAGCCGCTATCCCTTTGATGGGAGACCAGGAGTTTTCTATGAAGTTTGAGCCGCGTCTTTACTGACAGCGGCTTTTGTTATTTTCTGACCACAGGAAGGAGTGAAGTGAATGGCAGTCTACCGCGTACAACGGACACGCGATTACACCGTTATGTCAAATTATCATCTGAAGGATAAGGGGCTGACCTTAAAGTCTAAGGGTCTGCTCTCCATGATCCTGTCGCTCCCAGAGGAGTGGAATTACACTACAAGAGGGCTTGCTTCCATCTGTAAGGAGGGTGTGGACGCCATTGGCTCTGCGCTCAAAGAGTTGGAAACAGCTGGCTATATTGTCCGCAGGCAGCTTCGCGGTGCGAATGGCCGTATTACTGATACCGAGTACATCATTTATGAGCAGCCACAGCCAAAGAAGGTGGATATGCTGCCGTCAGATGTGGTTTCACCAGATACGGAAAACCCGGATATGGTAAAACCGGATACGGAAAAGCCCGCAGAATTAAATATAGAGAAATCAAATACAGAAAAAACAATTACTTATGGATCAAGTACCGATTCCATTCCCTTCCGGGAGCCAGCGGCAGCACAGCTGCCGGAACGGAAAGGAAGGGATGCGATGTCTGTCTCAGAGATGGAAAGTTATCGGGATTTGATTCTGGAGAACATCGAGTATGACCACCTGTGCCGGGAGTTTACCACCTATCGGGAGGACCTGGACGAGATTGTGGAGCTGATGGTGGAGACCGTCTGCGCCAAGCGGAAAACCACCCGGATCGCTGGCAGCGACTTCCCCCATGAGGTGGTCCGCTCCCGTTTTTTGAAGCTGGATTGCTCCCACATCGAGTTTGTCATGGAATGCCTGCGGAACAATACCACCGAAATCCGCAACATGAAGCAGTATCTGCTTGCGGTGCTGTTTAATGCGCCGACCACGATCAGCAACCACTACACCGCACAAGTCAACCACGATATGTACGCAGGCGGCTGGTAAACAGCCGCTTTTCTGCTGCCCGGATACACCGGGAGAAAGGATTTTGCCATGAAACGACCCCTTGCTTACATTACGGCTCCCTGGAGCAACAGCCAGTATGAGAACGCCGAGAACGCTGCGGCCTACTGCCGTCAGGTGTACGACGCCGGGTATTCGCCCATCTGCCCGGTGCTGTTCCTGCCTATCTTCCTCACGGACGAGATTCCCCAGGAACACAAGGACGGGCTGGATATGGCGCGGGACTACCTGCGCCGGTCCCATGTGCTGGTGGTCTGCGGCCACGGCATCGACGAGACCGTGAAGAATGACATTGCCACCGCCGAGCGTCTGCGGATCACCGCCACCACCCTGGACGGTATTCTGACCGTGAAGGGCCAGGGACGCGGGAAAGGAGGCGCACGCCATGCCTGAGCGTAAGACCGTGGGCCAGCTGATGGAGGAAATGCGCCTCAAGGCCGGGGCGCAGAACTACCACGGCCACGAATACATGGATTTGCAACGGTTTGCCGAGGACACCCGGCACATGATTATCTTCGATGTGCTGACGAACGATTCCCCTGTTGGCTGGAAAGGCGAACGAACCCGCCTGTTCCTGTCGGATACCGGTTATGAAAAAGCACTGGATAGTCAGGAAAAGGGGCAGATTAAGATTTTGAGCCACGCAAAGGTACGTCAGGGCAATCTGCACTATGACCGTTCTGACCAGTTACGCTAAGGAGGGCGGTATGAAGCGTTATCTTCTGCGGCGGCTGGTGGTTCCGCCTTAGCAAAAAAAGAGATTCCCTGCAAACTTCGTGGAAAGGAGGCGAGAAAATGCAGGAAGAAGTGGAAAACAGAACTTTGACGCTGGTTGTCAGTGGAACAAAGTTTACCGGCAGAATGTTTAAGGCTGCCATAAGCAAGTACATGGCACATCGCAAGGAAAAGAAGCTGGAAAAACAGAGAAGCCGTGATGCGCCGGTTGTTCCGCATGGAAAACAGACTGTGAAGCAGCTTGTCGGGCAGAATCAGGGAATATCCAACATTGAGATCACAGACCCCTCTATCAAGGAGTTTGAGAAAATCGCCCGGAAATATGGTGTGGATTATGCGGTGAAAAAGGACCGCAGCAGTTCTCCGCCAAAGTACCTGATTTTTTTCAAAGGCCGTGATGCAGATGCTCTGACAGCAGCTTTTACAGAGTACACCAACAAAAAGGTCAAAAAGGCAACGAAAACAGAGCGCCCGTCCGTACTGGCAAAACTTAACCAGTTCAAAGAGATGGTTAAAAATGCTGTGGTGGATCGCACCAAGCGAAAGGAGCTGGAACGATGAAAAAGACATTGGACATCAAAAAGCTCATTTTGCTGAATATGCCGTATATCCTGCTGGGGCTGTTTGCTACCAATTTTGGAGAGGCATGGCGAATGGCACAAGGGGCGGATGCTTCAGAAAAGTTTCTTTCGCTGGTTGCGGTTCTGCCTGGGGCGTTGCAAAGTTTCTGGCCAAGCCTGCATCCATTGGACTTGTTGGTAGGGCTGTGCTGCGGTGTTGGTCTGAGGCTGGCGGTGTATCTTAAAAGCAAGAACGCCAAGAAATATCGACATGGTTTGGAATATGGTTCGGCCCGCTGGGGAACCCGTGAGGATATTGCACCTTACGTTGATCCTGTATTTCAGAACAATGTGATTCTGACGAAAACGGAGAGCCTGACCATGAACAGCCGCCCCAAGGACCCCAAGACTGCCAGAAACAAAAATGTACTGGTGATTGGCGGCTCCGGTTCCGGTAAGACCCGATTCTGGCTGAAACCCAACCTGATGCAGATGCACAGCTCCTATGTTGTGACGGACCCGAAAGGAACAATTCTGGTGGAGTGCGGAAAAATGCTCCAAAGGGGTGCGCCCAAGCTGGGGAAGGACGGAAAGCCCATGAAGGATAAGCACGGCAAGGTCATTTATGAGCCGTACCGAATCAAGGTCCTAAATACCATCAACTTCAAGAAGTCCATGCACTATAACCCTTTCGCCTATATCCATAGCGAAAAGGACATCTTGAAGCTGGTAACAACGCTGATCGCCAATACCAAAGGCGAAGGCAAGGCCGGAGACGATTTCTGGGTAAGTGCGACACGTTCGCAGGCGGTAAAAAGTCTGCGCACAGTGTTGGTTTATTAAATAATAACCAGTCTGTGAACTGGTAATCCGATAGGTGGAATGATGGGGTAACGCCCTGAAACGTCTATCCTTGACGGACTTGCGTCAGCTGTAATGGTTGGGGTGAGAAGCTCCGTGACAACGACCGAGAGTAGTCGTAGGAATCTGCCAAAAGATTCTCGAAAACGCCCCAGAGGTGGGGTGCGCTACCTATAGGTCTAGGATCTATAAAATATCTATGATTAGAATGTTTACTTTGGCGAGTAAACTGACGAAAACTGCGAATGTACGGTTCTAAAAGAAGACCATATAGAAATGTATGGGTGCGTTAAAGCGCAGTCAGTGTGGTTCAGTAGAAATTCGCCCTACGAACGACCATGTTGTGTTACAGGCACATCCAAGCTGACAGGACTATAGCAGAGATCTAAGGATATATGTACAGATAGGATTATCGGAACGTGGAAAGGCACCAGATTCCATTAGGGGATAGCCTGACGAAGAAAATAAGCAGGTGAACTGGTGCTGAAAAGCCGTGATCGAACTTATGATGAGTTCTGCGAAAAAGAGGAACTCGGAGGAATGGTCACAAGTCGGTTGAAATAAACAGGCATTATTCAGTCCAATGATAAGGATTACGAGTAAGACCAAAAGGGTCACTTTCGAGAGGAGGTGATGCCTTATGCCAAAGAAAAGTAAAACATTATGTGTAGATGACTTGCGTCATGCGGAGTACTACGGAATGCAAGGTACTTTTGATGAACTATATCAAAAAAGTCAGAACGGTGAAGTATTTGAGAATCTTATGGATTTGATACTGAGCAGGGATAACATTTTACTTGCGTACCGAAACATCAAAGCGAACAAAGGCAGCTACACGGCAGGAACAGACAAAAAGAACATCACAGATATTGGGAGTCAAACTCCTGATGATGTGGTAAAAAGAGTGAGATTTATTGTTACCGGAAGCAAACACGGCTACAGACCAAAGCCTGTAAGACGGAAAGATATCCCGAAACCAAACGGAAAAACACGTCCGCTGGGAATCCCATGCATATGGGATAGGTTGATACAGCAATGTATCAAGCAGATCATGGAACCAATCTGCGAAGCAAAGTTCTGCAATAATAGTTATGGATTTCGTCCGAATAGATCCGTTGAACATGCCATTAACAGAACCTACACCATGCTTCAAATGATGAATCTTCATTATGTTATTGAGTTTGATATTAAAGGATTTTTCGATAACGTAAATCATAGCAAGTTAATCAGACAGATATGGTCGCTGGGTATCCATGATAAAACGCTGATTTTTATTATCAAGCGAATACTAACAGCTCCAATTAAAATGCCCGATAATACAACGGTACTGCCCAACAAGGGTACACCACAGGGAGGAATTATCTCACCACTACTGGCAAACATCGTTCTAAATGAATTGGATTGGTGGATAGCTAGTCAATGGGAGGAAAATCCGATTGCTATAAGCAGAGGGCGAGAAAGAATAATCGGAAAAACTAAAGTTTTTGATAAAAGCCATGGTTATAGGATTATGAAAAACACAGAAATGAAAGAAATGCATATCATTCGGTATGCGGATGATTTTAGGATTTTCTGTAGAACGAAAGAGGACGCAGTCAGGACAAAAGAAGCGGTTACGGCGTGGATTGAAGAGAGGTTGAAATTAGAGGTGTCCCCTGAGAAAACAAGGATTGTGAACACCAGAAAACGGTGGTCAGAGTTTCTTGGATTCAAAATAAGGGTAAGGTTGAAGCATCATAAATATGTGGTGCAGTCGGCAATCTGTGACAAAAAGGTTGAAATTGAAAGAGCAAAGCTAGTGGAACAAGCGAAAAACATCGCAAAACCCCGAGAGAAAAAAAGTTGTTTATCAGAAATTCAGCTATATAACTCTATGGTGTTAGGCATACAGAATTACTATCAGCTTGCCACCTGTATCAGTATTGATTGCAGAGAATTCCATAGGCGAGTAATGACAGTTTTGACGAACAGGTTAAATACAGAAACAGGAAGTATGCTAAAACATGAGGGTGGAACTATCACCCAAGCAGAAAAGGAAAGATTCGGACAGTCAAAAATGATTCGATATGTTTCAGGAATTGACCAGATGATCTATCCGATTGCATTCATCAAAAATAAAATACCGATGGCGAAGCGATCAATCGTTTGTAGTTATACAAAAGAAGGTCGTGCTCCGATTCATACAGAACTTAACCTTAATCAGTATGTTCTGAAAGGACTGAGAGAAAAAATATCCGTTGGTCATAGCACAGAATACCATGACAGTAAAATATCTTTATTTTCTGCTCAAAAGGGAAAATGTGCAATCAGTGGAGAAGAATTCGCAGATGCGGAACATGTAGCTGTATGGCTCAAAGTACCAAGAGCACTTGGTGGATTTGAAAGATATAAAAACATGGTTCTGATTCACAAAAAATATCTGATTCTGTTACAAGAACTGCCCCAAGCAGTAATAAAAGACCTGATAAAAACACTCAATATCACAAAAAAGATGCTCGTGAAAATCAATAGTCTGCGAGAGCAGGCGAACCTGTCAGCAATAATATAAAACTTAAATTTGGTGACTGATTAAATGTCTCGTGAAGACAATCGATGGAGCGCCGGATGCGGTGAAAGTCGCATGTCCGGTGTGAAGTGGGGGAAAAGGTGGAGATAATATCAAAACCTTACCTATCACTATAAGCAGAAACCTTGTTGTACTGCGCGCTTATTGGCTATATCCATTATGAGGCTCCGGTGGAGGAGCAGAACTTCTCTACCCTCATTGAGTTCATCAACGCCATGGAAGTCCGTGAGGATGACGAGGAGTTCAAAAACCCCGTAGACCTGATGTTTGATGCACTGGAAGCCGAGAAGCCAAATCACTTTGCGGTGCGCCAGTATAAGAAATATAAGCTGGCCGCCGGTGTAGTAAGTTTGAAGAGACTTCTTAATCAATCAAATTTAAAGAGTTGGAGCTCCAAAATGATTAAAAAGTCTCTTGAGGCTTATTTTTTTACCTTAAAGAACAAAATTGTATTTTGTAAAAAACAATTTCAAAACATGTCCGTATTTTGTTTCGTCAGTACAGAGATTGTGTAAGGAACTTTAAAAAGATGACACGAAATCAAAAAAGATGCAGTAAGGGGGCTGTAAAAAGACCTCTGAGCATTTCGTTTAGTGTAAGAATCTTTTTTACTTCTTACACGAACCTTGAAAACGAAACAGCCTGCCCGTAGTGATACCAGAACTGAATAGGCATTCAGCGTGTCTTTTTTGGTTAATACGTCCCGGAAACATCAGAACCCGGTACAGGAACGGATATGGGATGAGAACAGGCAATTAATAAACAAAGGAAGGAGGACATCTGACTATGACAGAGAAACAGGGATTCATGACAGCGTTGTATGAACGTCTTAGTCGTGATGATGAATTAAACGGGGAATCCAACAGTATTTCAAACCAAGAGTTAATATGTAAAGGGTGGTTTCTCCCACCTAATACATATGACTGCGGCTCATTTGTGGTGAATGGAACAGCAGTTGTAGGAAAGGAGAAGAAAAGTCCGTATAACCGCTGGAAATCAACACAAAAAGGAGCTAATTTTTATGAAATCTCTATTTGAGGAAATGGGCGGCACTTACCGTCAGGAGGGCGATTATCTCATTCCAAACCTTGCGCTGCCAGAGGAACCGGAATACCAGATTGGCAAGTATGGACATATGCGCCGCAGCTATCTGAAAGAACATCGCCCTATTTTCTACACAAACCTGCTCACAAACGGAACGCTGCATCGGCACCTTGCCGAGATCGACCAAGCCTGCAACGAGCGCATGGAAATCATCGTTTCTGCAATGGTGAAGCAAGAAGGCGTGACCGAAGCACTCAAAGCTGCCGATCAAATGGAATGGGTACGCCGCATGAACAGCATCCGCAGCCGCGCGGAGGAAATCGTTTTGACCGAGCTTGTATATGAATGACAAATGCCCGTTATCGGTTGCGTGGCCGATAACGGGCATTTTTACACTTTAGTTCTTTTGTTCCGTGCTGGCTACCAGACGGTCAAAGTCGCTCTGATACAGATGATCCTGAATGACGCGGTACTGCTCAAACTCGCTTTCGGCAAAGGCTTTTGCAATGGCAGCGGTGACTTTTCCCTTATTTTGCAGAATCTCTGCATCATTGAATTGCAGAAAAGCGTCCAGCTTGGAGGCCCAATCTGCCATGGTCATGGGAATATGCCGTCTGGCCTGCCGGGTAGCATAGTCCAGATACATGGTGACGATTTCGTTCAGTTCCTGCATTTCATCCATGGATAAGTAATTTTTTGCAACGGACACATCTGCCTTGACAATCTTGCCGTCAGGAGCATTCTTCCATGAGGTCAGCCCCATGTGTTCCTTGGTGTGATCGGCTCGTGCCATAATGACCTCTGCCGCTGTGCCGCCATGGACGGCATAGTGCATCTTATTCTGAACTGTGGCAAAGAAATCCTTTGTGGTCTGGCTATCGAGAGAGTAGTCCACAGCAGTGGCGTAAATATCCGTAATTTTCTGATAGAAGCGCCGTTCGCTGGCCCGAATCTCCTGAATCTCGGAAATCAGGTGATCGAAGTAGTCCTCATCAAAAATCTGCCCATTGATGAGCCTGCTCTTGTCCAGCACATACCCCTGCTTGGTGAAGGTGTCCAGCACCTTGGTTGCCCACTGGCGGAACTGCGTGGCCCTGCCGGAATTGATCCGATAGCCTACGGCTATGATGGCGGACAGCGAGTAGAACTTATAGTGATAGGTTTTTCCGTTATCCGCAACTTGTGCAAAATTTGCACAAGTTGCATCTTCGGACAATTCACCGCTTTCATATACATTTTTCAGATGCTTTGTCACAACGCTCCGGTCTACATCAAAAAGCTGTGCAATAGCCTTTTGGGTCAGCCAAACGTCGTGATCCTGTACCCGTACCTCAATGCCATCCTCATGGGCATCTTTCGTGAACACAAGGAAATCCACTGTGCTGTTGCGGATTTGCAGTTTATCCTTCTTGGCGTCTGCCATGTCGTTTCACCTCAATCTTCTTCGCTGGTTTTCTTCCCACGGCTCTTATAGACATTATACTGATTCTTGCAGCGGGGACTGCAAAAAGCGGAATTGGAGCGGCTGCTCAGGAACACCTTCTGGCAGTGCTTGCACAGCCGCAGGGGCTTCTCTCCATCCACCAGCAGGAAGCTGAACATCATCTGGATGCCCAGCAGCAGAGAGTGAAAGTCCCAATAGATGGTCGGCTTGTCCAGCAGCTCAATATGATAGCTGGGCGCAATGCCGCCGAAGGCCGCCATACCCTTGCGGTACAAATTCCGGGTATCTTCATCGATCAGGTCATAATCATTGTAATACAGAATGGAGGTGGTCAGCGTAAAGGCCCAATCCTTGAACTGCTGCGCTACCCAGTCATAGGCTTCAGCATACTCCCGCTGGAAGCTCATGGGTTTTGCCATGGGTTCATCCGCAAAGGTCATGGTCAGCGCCACCATTATTCGGTCACCGGACACGCTCCAGCTGGACTCAACACCTTGTTTCACCACGTCGAGATGGTCAAAGGGATAGAATAGTGCCAGATAGTCCTCGGTTTCCATGGATTCTGCCTTGATGAAATGGTTTTTCGGCAGATACACCTTCTCATAGTCCATAAAGGACGGCGTGGTGGGCAGCGCCGTCATCAGGCCCAGCAGGCCGTAATGGGTCACAAATTCCAGAATGGCCTTTTCTACCTCGTCCTCCGGACTGCGGTTCATCATCAACATTCCCACATTCAGCGCATCCAGCACGATTCCCGGCGCTTCCTTCAGAGGATTATAGATGTCGGGCTTGGCATTCTTCCCCGGCGTGATGTACCGCTTGCCGT
>OFRY01001200.1_pt1 | contig 12017 bp, 7 predicted proteins | sample 1543171 | NCBI WGS metagenome assembly OFRY01 (sample SAMN04209240, study PRJEB22552) | human gut metagenome | biome: gut; material: feces | host: Homo sapiens | place: USA: Oklahoma | reverse complement strand
CGGAGTACTGGTAGGCTTCGGAGTCGGGGTGCTGGTAGGCTTCGGAGTCGGAGTATTGGTCGGCTTTGGAGTCGGAGTTGTGACTCCTTGAGCAGAATCATAGAATTCTACTTGCGCGGTGTAGGATTTCTTTGTAACTCCGTCCGGTGCAGTTAATGTATAAATGACCGGATTGGTAAAATCATGTGGGGTTCCACTCCAAAAGGCAGACGGAAGGGAAGTACCGTAACTGTAGCCAAAATCAATAGATGGTTTCAGGGCAGTTACATTTGTGCCTTTTGGCAGCCGGAGAATGATCGTGTCCGTTCTAATCTCTCCGATGACATCCTGTTTAAGTTCCGGGTTATCCGAGGCATGCAGTACGAAACTGTAAAATTTTGCTTCACTGGAAGCAAGTACATGTAATACAATTTTTACCGATAAGGTCGCTTTTGTCTGAGTATCCTGAACGGTGTACAGTGACTCGTAAGTGCCGACAGGAGCAGTAACTGTTCCTGAGTAATAGAAATAAGAGTAACTGGAACTGTCAGGTATATTATTTCGGCTCAGTCCGGACGGAAGATTCTCGCTGACAACGGTTGTCTTGTATTCGCCACTGCCGCCGGTTACGTTGCCGGAATAAGCATATTGAGTGTTCTTGGTTCCAGTGCACAGATGAAGCTCTGTATCTGTGATCTGCAGAGGAGCCAGTACACTGAGAGTCGAGGAAACTGCAGTTACAGTTCCATACTGTCCTGGTAATATATCTGTAGCATAAAACAGAAGAGAGCTTCCGCTGTCCGAAACAGTCATAATATGCTCTTTGTCAATCGCAGTAACATTTGAAGCAGCGCCAAGTGCTATATGAATTCCATAGGTATCCAGAGTATCAGTAGTAATTATTGGAGAAAGGGTTCCATTGCTGTAAACAATCTGAAGCTTTATTCCCGAAAGATCCAGCTTATCTCCGATGGTGTACTGAGTCTTTGATGGCGAAGAAAGAATATTCAGTTTTGTTGGTGTATTTGCTGCAACAGAAATCTTCTGTGTTACTTTTGCACCAAAATAGTCAAAAGTAACTTCTGTATCAGAAGAAGTCAGCGCACGCGTTTTATCATAAGTATATCCGCTGTAAATATAGGCATAGCGACCGCCTATGGTAGCAAAGAAGCTGACACCGGATGGATTGAACAGATCTCCCTCTGTATAGGAAAGTCTGGATGGTTTTGCTGATATCTGGAGACTTGTAATATCACTTGTTTTTGGAGTAACGACAGGAAGTAAATAACTGGTCTGTCGGCCTTTGTATGTTACAGTAATCTGGCAGGTATGTGCCGATGTATTATCAAAACCGCTGACCATATCCCGCGTAATGGAAACTTCCGTTTTGTTGTTTATAACAAGCGTTCCGAAGCTCCATGGTGTTTCACCAATATAACAGGAGGACGGAGTATATTTTACAGAAAGTGAAGTAATGTCTGAGGAATCGGTTCGAGCTGGGATTCCATCATCAGACATTTTCCAGTCAGCTCCAAAAGACCATCCCTGGTAAGAGGAAGAATCCTTCATCTGTGCATCTGTCAGCAGACCACCGGTTGAAGGCACTGCAGCAGTAGAACCGACCAGATTTCCAGATCCTGTTTTTCCATAACAGTTCAGGATGTGACCATTTAATCCGGTTGAAGAATTTATTACATTTGCAGCTGCAAGACCGCAAATTTGTCCAACAGAAGAGGAACCACCGGAAACTTTAATCTGACCGGCATGCAGACATTCTTTGATCACACCACCCATACCACCGAATTTTTGGGTTTCACCGGCAATACCACCGACATAAAGAGGATAAGAAGTGCCGTTTTTCTGGGTGACAGAGATGATTCCATTGCTGACACACTTTTCTATTGTACCAATATTTAATCCGGCAATACCGCCGACACAGCCTTTCATAGCTGGCATAGACAGATTTATATTCAGGCGGGCCGTACACCCACTGATGATTCCGGCAAGTTCGTTCTGACCGGCAATGCCGCCAAATTCAGGAAAGACCATGGATCCATCGCCACCCATATGTCCGGTGACCGTGCCGGAAACAGAACATTCCTGAATCTTTCCCTGATTATATTGTGCAATGACACCCTGTACATTCTGGCTGTCATCGTCAAAATCAGCTACAATTCGCAGATTTTCAATGGTTCCGTCATTTTGGGCGATAAGCGGTTTTTTCAATCCGTAAATAGTGTGTGAATTACCATCTAAGTGTCCACTGAAATAATTTACAGAGAAATTAATATTTCCATTTGTCTGAATATCTTTGGTCAGACTGTAATAAGCACCCGGATGATCCGAGATAAGGTTCAGCTCATCGAGAGAAGTGATCTTATATGGATCAGAGGCAGTACCACTACCTTCAGATGGAGCTGCAGAAGTGGTGCGATTTCCGACGATACGGTAAATAATGCTGGAGCTTCCGTTGGCAGGAACCGTGAATTTCCCATTTTTCAGTTTTATAATGACTGCAGAAGCTGCAGGCAGCGTATAGTTTTGGTTACTGTTTCCGGAAAAAACAGGAAATGTTGCAGCCTTTCCGGCGGCAATACGGTCACCAGAGAAACTGTAATTGCCGTAGAGATCGCCGGCAGCGATTGCGGTATAGAAATCAGCCATTAATGTCTTAAATGGAATGCCGGTTACCTGCGTCAGGTATTCTTCACAGGTAAGGGTGGAGGCATCTATCTGGTAAAATTTTGGCAGAACATCCATTGGTTTATAGCTTCCGGCCATACGGTCGATCACATAACGCATAAAAAGATAAGGCATGCCGTAATCCTGCGCCGTATCATCACGGTAGGTCTGATAGATCAGGGAAGAGCCGCTTCGAATAGCGGTACTTCCGGCAATGCCGTTTAACCATCCGCTGGAATCAATGCCACCCCAGAGATAGTCCATGGCAGTCACAGCCAGTCCCTCATTGAGCCACATATATCTGCCGGTATTGGAAAATCTGGTTTTCAGCCAGAGCAGTGCATGCTGTCCTTCGTGTACAAGCAGACCGTTTCTTTTGGACATTTCACCGGAAACATAGGCAGATGCAGAAGGAGTGTTGATATGGATTGCTGTGATGTCTGTGTCGTACATGTACATGCCGCTTGCGGAAGATAAAGTTTCGAGAAGAATTGAAATTTTACCGGAATTATCTTCATATGGGATGTTACCACCGGCCAGAGTATTCAGGATTCGATAAGGTTGTCCGTCATATACACCTGCCATATCCTTTGCGATTGAGGAAGTCTTACCAGCTGCATCGTAACTGGCTTTCATATCTTTATCCATCCAGATATAGCAGTGTTCACCAATGCCGATGCATACATAAGTTTTGCCTGTACTATTTGAACGATAGATATATTTTTCCTGCCCGATGTAGTAACTTGTGGCAGCAGACTGTGCAGCTGCTGCGGAAAGGACAGATGAAGAAAGGACAGATGAAGAAAGAACATTATAATCACTGGTGTCAGAAGCTTTTTTGAGAATCTGGGACGCAGGCAGATTGGCTGCGCTGCTGCCAGTGCTGAGATAAGAAGAGACAGTATCTGTACCATCGTCAAAAACCAGAGTTCCGGTATTCTGAGATGAAGAGGTGTCTGTTTTTATTTTACCATCAGACTGGTGTAAAAGCTATTCTTTTCGCAGAAAATGCAATATCATGAAGAAAAGTAAACAGAAACGTAACCTGCCTGTGATTCAGGACAATAATTTGTTCTGCTGGCGATATTGTCTTGGTGACATTCCGTAAATATTACGGAACGCTCTGGAAAAATGAAGCTGGTTTGGATATCCAACCTGAACGCTGATGTCGCCAATGGACAGGCTGGTGCTGGTAAGCAGAGAGGTTGCTTTACTCATTCGATAGCGGATCAGGAAGTCCTGTGGAGACTGTCCGATCATATCTTTGAAAACTTTACCAAAATAGCTTCGGTCAAGATTACAGCGATTTGCCATATCTTCGACTGTGATTGGCAACGTATAATTTTGTTCAATAAAAGAAAGTGCTTCCTGTGCGTAAAATCTTGAAAGCTTTCCGCCCTGAAGTCTTTTTTTATTGGAAGAACCCTGGATAAGGGCATCCATAATAAGATATAACTGACCAATGATCCCAAGTGGGCGGGAATTGTCCGGGTATTGTGTCAGACGCAGCATTTCATCGCGAAGCTTATCTGCTGCTGTATCGGAAATGGGATGAAAGACCGGATGATCGTTGGACAGTCCGGCTTCTTCCATCAGCTCTTTTGCACGCAGTCCATCGAACTCTACCCAGACGTATTCCCATGGGAATTTCTGGTCAGCACTGTAAAGATTGATACGCCCCGGTTCAATGAGAAAGCCGGAATGTGCTTCCATATGGTAAACAGCATTGTCATCTTTTTCTGTAACACTCAGCATTCCTTTGCCGGAAATAATATAGTGAAAAAGATAATGATTACGTACAAATGGACCATAAGAATGCAGCGGTTCACATTTCTCGTAGCCGTACTGATACACGGTCAGGTCAAGAAAACGTTCATCGGAAAATATATGAAAAATAGAATCTGACATGGTTTTTATCATTTCCTCCTACAAAATATAGTAAAATATGCATAAAAACGAGATACAGAAATCGTACAATTTTAACGAAATATCGCTATTTAGTACTATTATATACCATAATGCGTAGTAACATCAACATTATTCTGGAAATAACGCATTATGGTATATTTTGATGTTATCGATCTATGTACGAAGCTTTTCTTTTGGTGTTAGAATCAAATCAAACAGAGATGACCGGTCTGAATCTGAACTGCCAGATGGCAGTGAATAGCTGTAAAGAAGGGAGAAACAAATGGGAAAGCATAAGGTAGGTGCTGTTTTCCTTGCGGGAGTTCTGGCAATGGGAACAGTTATGACAGGATGCTCCGGAAAGGACGAAACAGAGGGCAAAACTGTAATTGAAATGGTACAGTATAAACCGGAGGCGGTAGATATTTTTGAACAGTTTCAGGATGAGTTCAATGCGACACATGATGATATTTATTTAAAGATTGATTCACCGAACGATGCAATGACAATCCTGAAAACAAGATTTATCCGCGAGGATAATCCGGATATCATCGGAATTGGCGGGGATATTAATTATTCCAATTTTCTGGATGCAGACATGCTGATGGATATTTCTGATTTTGAAGGACTGAACGATATTAAAGAGAAATATCTTGAGATGAACAAAGATCTGGAATATGTGCCGAAAGATGGTGTTTATGCCGTTCCGTATATGGCAAATGCAGCTGGAATTCTTTTTAACCGGGATATGTTTGAAGAACATGGCTGGGAGGTTCCGACCACATGGACAGAATTTACGAATCTTTGTGATCAGATCCAGTCAGAAGGAATCCAGCCATTATATTTTGGTTTTAAGGATACATGGACTACACTGGCACCGTGGAATGCAATTGCAGTAAGTCTGTGCGATTCTGATCTGACTTATCAGGTAAACAGTGGAAAAACAACTTTTGCAGAAAATTACAGAGAAGTGGCAGAAAAGGAAAAAGCGCTTCTTACATATGGACAGAAAGATCCGGTGTCTCAGGGATATAACGATGCCTGCACTGCATTCGCAAGAGGAGCATCTGCGATGTTTACAATTGGAAGCTATGCGATCTCTCAGATCAAATCTGTAAATCCGGATATGAATATTGGTTCTTTTGTATTTCCGGCAAATGAAGATGCAGATAAAAATGTGCTGAATTCCGGAAATGATCTGATGTTCTGCGTGATGAAAGATTGTAAAAATAAAGAGGCAGCCTATGAAGTGCTCAGTTATATGCTCGAAGATGAAAATGTCAAAAAATATCTGAATGCACAGAGCGCTGTTCCATGTAAAAAAGGTGATTTTGAGATTACTCCGGAGCTGGAAGAAATGCGTGATTATATCGAAAACGGTATTGTAGCGGATTATCAGGACCATCATTACCCGAGCGAAATGTCAGTAGATGCAATGATCCAGACATATCTGATGGATGACAGTGCTGATGCGACAGATACATTTATGAAACGATTTGACAAAGAATGGATTCGCTACAACAGAGATGTCGTGGCAAAAGTAAAAGCATATGAGGAGGGTAATGATCATGAATAAAAAACATGGTGCGTGGAGCAAAAATGAAAAGATATTTCTTGGCCTGCTGGCACCGATTCTGGTTCTTTTCTTCTGCTTTAATACATTACCGCTGATCAAAGGTTTTTATTACGGACTTACAAACTTCCGCGGATATGGAAGTTATGATTTTGTAGGACTGCGGAACTTTGCAGAAATTTTCCAGGATTCCCGTGTGGGTCACTCATATCTGTTTACATTTAAATATGCGTTGGTTATGACAATTGTGGTCAATCTTCTCAGCCTGATCCTGGCACTTGGACTGAATAGCAAGATCCGTGGAAAAAATGCGCTCAGAGGAATCTATTTTGTACCAAATATTCTGGGAGGTCTGGTTGTCGGTTATATCTTCAGTTTCATTTTTACATATATTCTGCCAACGATCGGAGAACTAACAGGAATTGATTTCCTGAAAACAAGTCTCCTTGGAAGTACAAAATGGGCATGGATCGCAATTGTGATCGTCGGAGCATGGCAGGGAATAGCGATGAATACGATCATTTATATTTCCGGTCTGCAGACTGTTCCGGAAGAAGTTTATGAGGCATGTATGCTGGATGGAGCATCCGGATGGAAAAAATTTAAGAGCATTACACTTCCATTGATCATGCCATTTGTAACAATTAACCTTGTCCTTTGTATGAAAAATGCGCTGATGGTATTTGACCAGATCATGTCTTTGACAAAAGGTGGCCCGTCACAGAGCACAGAGTCCATTTCTTATCTGATCTATAACAATGGTATGAGTGGAGGACAGTTTGGTTTCCAGAGTGCGAATGCATTTGTATTCTTTATTGTGATCGTTGCGATATCACTGTTTCAGATGAAATTCCTGGGAAGTAAGGAGGAGCAGTTATAATGAGCAGAACAAAGAAAAAAGAAGGCGCTGTTCGTGGTAAGACTACAAACAGGATTATTAATATTTTACTGGCACTTGGCTGCCTGACGGTTTTATTTCCACTGTATATGACAGTGATCATTGCATTTAAGAAGCCATCGGAAATGACAAATGATGTAGCTGGTGCACTGGCATTCCCACAGAAATGGAGTTTTGAAAACTTTGCAGAGGCAATGCGTGTAACTGATTTCTGGCATTCTCTTGGAAACAGTCTTCTTATTACCGGGGTAACTGTGGTATTATGTATATTAATACATTCACTTGCCGGTTATCTGATCGGAAGAAAGATGAAGCAGCGTAAGATATTTAAGATTTCTTACTATTACATTGTAAGTGGTATGTTTGTACCGTTTGCGGTTCTTATGATGCCGCTGGTAAAAGAAACTGCACAGCTGGGAATCGCAAACCGCTTTGGTGTTATTGTATTGTATGTTGTGTTTTTTATGCCGATGAATGTACTGCTTTATTCCGGATATCTGAATAATATCCCGATGGCACTGGAAGAGGCCGCCTGTGTGGATGGAGCCGGAGTATGGCAGACTTACTGGAAGATTATTTTTCCAAATATGAAACCGATGCATGCAACAGTAGCAGTTCTCACAGCAATGAGTACCTGGAATGACGTTATGACTCCACTGGTCATCATGTCCGGTACAGATCAGAACACACTGCCGCTGGCACAGCTGAATTTCCAGACGCAGTTCGGAACGAATTATAACCTGGCATTTGCATCTTATCTTCTGGCATTACTTCCAATTTTAATCTTTTATATCATCTGCCAGAAGCAGATTATCAATGGTGTTGTAAACGGAGCAGTAAAATAATTCTTGAAAAAGACAGAAAGGGAAAACGACAATGGCTATCAATATAAAGAATCAGATTTTTACTCTTCATACAAAAAACAGTACTTATCAGATGAAAGTGGACGAGCAGAATATGCTTATTCACACTTATTACGGAAACCGTACGGATGATACGGACTGTTCCTATCTGATTCGTATGGCAGACCGTGGATTCAGCGGAAATATCCCGGGGACTGACAGAGAGCGTGTATATTCTCTGGATTTTCTTCCGCAGGAGTTTCCGGTATATGGCGACGGAGATTATCGTGTAGATTGTCTGAAAGCAGACCTTGGAAGCGGTGTACAGGACGGGATGTTTTTCTTTGACAGCTATCAGGTAAGAGAAGGAAAATATAACATTCCGGGGCTTCCGGCATTCTTTTCTTCTGAGAAATCAGAAGGAGAGACACTGGAGATCGTTCTGAAAGATGCTGTTGAAGAAGTCTATGTACATCTTCTTTATGGAGTCTTTGAAGAGCTGGATATCATTACAAGAGCAGCAGTAGTCGAAAACCGTACAGAGGGTGATATCCAGATTTCCAGAATTATGAGTGCGTGTCTGGATCTTGGAATGGGAAAATATGATCTGATTCATTTTTATGGAAAACATGCCGGTGAGCGTCAGATGGAAAGAAACAGTCTGCCACACGGCATCACGGAGCTTCGCAGTACCCGTGGAACTTCCAGTCACCAGCATAATCCTTTTGTGATTCTTGCGGATAAAGACACTACAGAGAGTACTGGTGAGTGCTACAGTGCATCTTTTCTGTACAGTGGCGGTTTTCATGCACAGGCAGAAGTAGATCAGTTTAATCAGACAAGACTGGTCATTGGAATTGATGACTATGATTTTTCCTGGAAACTAAAAAAGGGTGAAAGCTTCAGCACACCTGAGGTATGTCTGACATACAGTGCAGATGGATTTTCAAAGCTGTCCCAGACTCTGCATCAGGCAATCGTGTCGAATCTGATCCGCAGCTGCTGGAAAGACAGAGTGCGCCCGATTCTGGTAAATAACTGGGAAGCAACCTATTTTGATTTTAACAAAGACAATCTGATTGCAATTGCAAAAGAAGCGGCAGAACTGAATCTGGATATGTTGGTACTGGATGATGGATGGTTTGGAAAAAGGGATGATGATTTCTCCGGTCTTGGCGACTGGTTTGTAAATGAGAAAAAGCTGTGCGGAACCCTTTCTGAGTTGGTGAAAGAAGTACATGATATGGGACTTTCTTTCGGGCTTTGGTTTGAGCCGGAGATGATCTCTGAGGACAGTGATCTGTATCGGGCACATCCGGACTGGGCACTGGTCATATCGGGAAGACAGCCGATCAGAAGTCGTTCCCAGCTGGTATTGGATATGTCCAGAGAAGATGTGACAGATTATCTGACAGAGCGGATCTGTGATATTGTAGAGAAAGCGGATATCCAGTATATCAAATGGGATATGAACCGTTCACTTATGGCTGCTTACAGTGCGAAGCTTCCACGTGACCGTCAGGGGGAACTGAGACATCGTTATGTGCTTGGCCTTTATAAAGTACTGGAAGCTGTGACTCAGAGATTCCCGGAACTTCTGCTGGAAGGATGCAGTGGCGGCGGTGGACGGTTTGACGCAGGTATGTTGTATTACTGTCCGCAGATCTGGTGTAGCGATAATACGGATGCGATTGAAAGACTGCGTATTCAGTACGGTACTTCCTTTGGCTATCCGATGTCTTCTGTTTCCGCACACGTATCGGTTTGCCCGAATCATCAGAATCATCGCGTGACACCATTCAAGACAAGAGGAATCTGTGCAATGCAGGGAACATTTGGATATGAACTGGATCTCAGTAAGATGACTGATGAAGAAAAGAAGATGGCGGGAGAACAGATTGCGTTTTTCAAAGAACATGGAAGACTGTTCCAGTTCGGAGATTATTACAGACTGACTTCACCATTTGAAAACAGAGACTATACTGTATGGGAATATGCGGCACAGGATGGCAGTGAGGCCTGCATGTCTGTCGTTTATACAGATATGTATGCAAATGCAGCATCTGAGATCGTGAAATGGAAAGGGCTGGATCCGAAAAAGGTTTATCAGATGCAGCTGGATGGAGAAGACGCTGGAAACTTCTCCGGCGCGGCGTTGATGCATGCCGGAATCCTGCTTCCATTACCAAAGCAAAATTATGCTGCATTCCAGATTTATCTGAAGGCAGAATAGAATAAAGAGAAATTACAGAGAAAGCTCCTATGGTGTCGAAAGGCATTGTAGGGGCTTTTTTTATTTAGGAAACCGCGAAATTGTGAATAATATACAAAAATAATTTGATAAAACCATACATAATGCATGAAATGAAAAAAGTATATTTACAAAGTAAAAAATGAATGGTGATATAAAGAAAAATAAACAATGTGAAACCAGTTAACATATGGAGAAAAGTTATAATACGAAGGGAGAACAAAATGAAGAAAAAGGTAATTGCACTTGTATTAACAGCATGTATGGTGCCAGTTGTCAGCGTTGGCAGTGGGGTGGATGTAATGGCTGCCAAGGGAGATTCCGGAGATAAAATTACATTAAACTGGCAGAGCTATGATAGCTATGACAAATATCAGAAAGTTATCGAAGCTTTTGAAAAGGAAAATCCGGATATTGAAATCAATTTTGAAGAAGTATCCGATTATGCAACTAAAATTCTGACAGAAGCTACAGCAGGTGACCTTCCGGATCTTATCAACTGTAATACAGGGACTACGCAGATTCTTGCAAATGCCGGGGCATTACAGAAATTCGATGTAGATGCGCTGAAAGCAGATACAGAATACAAATTTGATGACTTCTGGGATGTCGCAGAAAGATATTGTACATATGATGGTGACTGGTATTCACTCCCACTTGATGGAGGAAATTACGGCTGGGTTTATAATGTTGATATGTTTGACAAGTGCGGAATTGAAGTTCCGGAAGATGGATTTACATGGGATGAATTTACAGAGGCATGTAAAACATTGATGGAACACAAAGATGAACTTGGAATTGAATATCCGACAATTATTAATGATATGTCTTCTGCAATTGATACTATGTATCCATGGATTACAGAGGCTGGTGGAAGCTACCTGAATGATGATGGAACCTGTGGATGGAATTCAGATGAAACCGTTACGGCTTTCGAATATGTCAAGAGTCTTGTAGATGAAGGTTATGTGCCTGCAATAGAAAAATTGGGAGACGGTTATGATGCACTGATCACAAAATTTAATGCGGGTCAGATTGCTATGTGCCGTGTGGCTCTCTGGAATTCCACATATCTTCAGGACGATGTAAACTGGAAAGCGATGAATGCACCGCGTGCGAATGATGGTACACAGGCAGAAGTACTTTTCCTGAATGGTATTGGTATTTCAAGTAGTTGCGAAAATCCGGAAGCGGCAGAAAAATTCATTAAATATTTGACCAGCGAAGAAGGTCTTGCATTATATCTTGAAGATAATACATCTCCACAGATTGCAGTAAGACAGTCTCAAGCAGATCTTTCCGTATCTATGTTTGACGAAAGTCATGATATGAAATTATTTAATACAGGACTGGAGTATGCAGGATATATTGATCTTACAGAAACATTTGCAGATCAGCAGACAATCATTGGACAGTGTTTTGATGAAATCTGGCATAATGATGCAGATATCAAGAGTACACTGGATGGCATGGTAGATCAGTTAAATAGTTTACTTGCTCAGTAACTGAAAACAAAAGGATGATGTGGAAAATATTCCGTATCATCCTTTGAATTTAACAGGAGGGATTCATGTGAGTAACACAAAAACAGTAGTAAAACGTAAAAGAGGAGACTGGCAGATCGCTGTTTTGTTTCTGTTGCCGTCCCTGATTTTGTTGGGATTGTTTGTATTCTGGCCAATGATAGATTCCATCCGTATGTCATTTTATGACTGGAATCCATTAAAAGGTAAGATATTTACAGGATTGGAAAATTATCAGAATCTGCTAAAAGATAAACTTTGGTGGACAAGTCTGGGGAACACGATCAAATATATCCTGATGAATGTTCCACCGATCGTCATATTTTCCGTCATCATGTGCGAACTTGTGTTGTTTGCAAAT
>OFRY01001192.1_pt1 | contig 12085 bp, 7 predicted proteins | sample 1543171 | NCBI WGS metagenome assembly OFRY01 (sample SAMN04209240, study PRJEB22552) | human gut metagenome | biome: gut; material: feces | host: Homo sapiens | place: USA: Oklahoma | reverse complement strand
TGGGGCTGCGCTTGGTGTGCTTATAGAGGTAGCTGCTCACCGCCGAGCGCACGGCACGGCACACCTCGTTGTCGTCCTTGCGCCGCCGGGCAGCCATTCCGTCCACCGTGGACATGGCCAGCTCCCGCAGCTCCTGCAAAAGCTCCTCGGATTCCTTCACATACACGAAACCACGGGTGACGATCTCCGGCTCACACAGCAGCCGGTGGTCGTGGGAGGACATACTCAGTACCACCACCACCATGCCGTCCTCGGCCAGCAGCTTCCGGTCATTGAGCACCACAGCACCCACCTCACCCACGCCGGAGCCGTCCACAAAGACCTCTCCGGCGGGTACGGAGGCCTCGCACTTGATGTGCTTGGTGGTCAGCTCGATGACGGAGCCGTTTTCGGCCACGCAGATGTTCCGGGGGTCCATGCCCATGGCCTCCGCCACCCGCTTGTGGATCTGCAGCATCCGCTGCTCACCGTGCAGGGGAATGAAGAACTTGGGCTTGGTCAGGGCGTGGATGATCTTCAGCTCCTCCTGGCAGGCGTGGCCCGACACGTGCAGCATATCCGCCTTGTCGTACACCACGTCGGCGCCCTTGCGGAACAGCTCATTGATGACCCGGCCCACCGTTACCTCGTTGCCGGGGATGGCGGAGGCGGAGATAATGACCTTGTCCTGCGGCCCGATGTCGATCTGCTTGTGGGTGGAAAACGCCATCCGGTACAGGGCGCTCATCTCCTCGCCCTGAGAGCCGGTGGTGATGATGACCTGCTGCTGGGGCGGCAGGCCCTTGATGCGGTTGATGTCCATCAGCACGCCCTTGGGGATCTTCATATACCCCAGCTCCGTGGAGACCTTCATGATGTTCTCCATGCTGCGGCCGGTAACGGCCACCTTCCGCCCGCAGGCGGCGGCAGCGTCAATGATCTGCTGGATGCGGTGGACGTTGCTGGCGAAGGTGGTGACGATGATGCGCTGCTTGCAGCCGGTGAACTGCCGCTGGAAGGTCTTGCCCACCATCCGCTCGCTCATGGTGTAGCCGGGGCGCTCCACGTTGGTGGAGTCCGCCAGCAGCGCCAGCACCCCCTCCTTGCCCAGAGCGCCGAACCGGGCCAGATCGATGACCTCCCCGTCAATGGGGGTGGAGTCGATCTTGAAGTCGCCGGTGTGGACCACCACGCCCATGCGGGTGTGGATGGCGAAGGCCACGGAGTCGGCAATGGAGTGGTTCACGTGGATAAATTCTACTTGAAATTTCCCGGCCTTCACCGTCTGGCCCGCCTCCACCGTCACCAGCTTGGTGCTGTCCAGCAGCCGGTGCTCCTGCAGCTTCAGCTTGATGAGTCCGGCGGTAAAGCGGGTGCAGTAGATGGGCATATTTACCTGCTTGAGGACGTAGGGGATGGCCCCGATATGATCCTCATGGCCATGGGTGATGAACAGGCCCCGCAGCCGGGATCTGTTCTTGATAAGATAGGTGACGTCGGGGATGACGCAGTCGATGCCGTACATATCATCGCCGGGGAATGCCATGCCGCAGTCCACCACAATGATCTCCCCGCCGTACTCATAGGCGGTCATGTTCTTGCCGATCTCGTTGAGACCGCCCAGAGGAATGATCTTCAATTTTTCTGCCATATGTGTTGTATATTCTCCTTTACAAGATAAGTAGCGCACAGACAGACTGCCCGTCGGCGGACGCAGCTGCTCCGCAAAAGGACACGGCAAAATAGAGGCGGCTCCCGACATTTCTCTGCGGCGCTGTATCGCCGGAGAAGTCCGGCGGCCCGCCCGACTGTCCTGTGCAAAAGTGGTGAGGGGAATCCCCTCGTTTATTTGATCACGAAGGCCCGCCGCCTCCGCAAAAAATACAAAAAAGACAATCGCTTTTCAACGATTTACACAAAGTATATCACATTTCTCCGCATTTGTACAGCCTTTCTTTCCCCCTTTTTTCGCCGCCCCTCGCAAAGCCCGCATTTCCCCGATCCCTCCGCCGAAAAAATACCCCGGAAAAGACTTTTTTCAAACCGATAAGAAAGACGTTGTAGCAGAGGAAAAACTATGCTATAATAATATAATTCAAAATGGCGGAACAGCGCACTCCGCCAAAACAGGGAGGGATGCGCCTTGAATAAACGGATCGCCCGACTTCTCCGGACGAATATCACGATCTTCTCGCTGTGCCTGGTGCTGTTTGCCCTGGCAGCGATCCCCTTTGACGTGCGCCTCGCCATTGGCGAGGGCGTGGCCGCCGTGGCCTTCTTCCTGCTGGGCCGCCGCCGCAGCAAGGCTACCCAGCAGAGTCTGCGCCAGTATATCCAGCGATTTTACGGCGGCATGGACTCCGCCCGCTCCAGCAATATGCTCTTCACCCCCCTGCCCATGATGGTCTTTGATCTGGCCACGGAGGATATCCTCTGGAGCAGCGAGAGCTTCCTCCAGTTGACGGAGCAGCGGGAGGGCATCTTCGATGCCCATCTGGAGACGGTGTTCCCCAATATCTCCTTCCACTGGCTGCTGGAGGGCAAGACCGAGGCCCCGGAGACCGTGGTGTGGAACCACCGCACCTATCGAGTGTTCGGCGGCGTCAGCCACCCGGAGGGCGGCCGGAGCGCACTGGCCACCACCTACTGGATGGACGTCACCGACACCGAGGAGATGCGCCGGACGCTGGAGCTGACTCGGCCGGTGGTGGCCATCCTCATGGTGGATAACTACGAGGACCTGATGAAGGCCACCCCGGAGGGCAAGCGCTCTGCGGTGCGGGCCATGCTGGAGGAAAAGCTGAGCCAGTGGTCCGCCGGCAGCGAGGGGATGATGCTGAGATACGACCGGGACCGCTACCTCTTTGTGTTCGAGGAGGAGAACTTCTCCGACTTTGCCGCCAAGCGCTTCGACGTGCTGGATGCCGTCCGTGAGGTGGTGGCCGGGGAGGGCGTGGCAGCCACCCTGTCCATCGGCGTGGGCCGGGATGCCGACAGCTTCGAGGCCCTGTTCAAAAACGCCTCCGTGGCGCTGGAAATGGCCCTGAGCCGCGGCGGCGATCAGGCAGTGGTGAAGGACAAGCTGAATTTCGAGTTCTACGGCGGCCGCTCCAAGGCTACGGAGAAGCGCACCAAGGTGAAGTCACGGGTCATGGCCAATGCGCTGGCGGAGCTCATCGACGAGGCCAAGCAGGTCTACGTCATGGGCCACAGCTATGCGGATATGGACGCACTGGGCGCCGCCGCAGGCGTGTGCGCCATCGTCCGCAAGCGTGGCAAGAAGTGCCGCATCGTCATCGATACGGAGAATAACGCCGCCCATCCGATGCTGCGCCGCCTGCAGGCCCTGCCGGAGTATCAGGGGGCCTTCCTCAGCGGCGATGATGCCTTCCTGCGGGTCCAGCCGGAGACGCTGCTGGTGGTGGTGGATACCAACCGCCCCGGCAGCGTGGAGTCCGAACCTCTGCTGGACGCCTGCAACCGGGTGGCGGTCATCGACCACCACCGCCGGGGCAGCAGCTACATCGACAAGATGGCCCTGAACTACCACGAACCCTACGCCTCCTCGGCGTCGGAGCTGGTGACGGAGCTGCTCCAGTACCTCATCGAGCCGGGCGACCTGCTGAAGGCGGAGTCCGAGGCGCTGCTGGCCGGCATCGTGCTGGACACCAAGAATTTCACCAACCGCACCGGCGGCCGCACCTTCGAGGCGGCAGCGTACCTGCGCCGGGCCGGGGCGGATACGGCGGACGTACAGCGGATGTTCCAGAGCGACCTCCAGTCCATGATCTCCCGCTACGATATCATTCGCCGGGCGGAGCTCTACCACGGCGACATCGCTATTGCGGCGCTGGATCAGGAGTGCGACCGGGTCATTGCCGCCAAGGCCGCCGATGAGATGCTGACCCTGCAGGGGGTCCGTGCTTCCTTCGTGCTGTACCGCAAGGACGACGGCATTTACATCTCCGCCCGCTCTCTGGGCGAGATCAACGTACAGGTGCTGGTAGAGACGCTGGGGGGCGGAGGCAACTCCACCACCGCCGGCGGCCAGTGCTCCGGCATGACGGTGGCGGAGGCGAAGGCCACGCTGCTGCGTGCCATTGATAAGTATTTTGAAGAATAAGGAGGAATATTTCCATGAAAGTGATTTTGCAGCAGGATGTCCGGGGTAAGGGCAAGAAGGGTCAGATGATCGAGGTAGCCGAGGGCTACGCCCGCAACTTTCTGCTTCCCAGGAATCTGGCGGTTTTGGCTACCGCTGATGCCATGAACACCATGAAGCTGCAGGCCAAGGCCAAGGCCAAGGCCGACGCAGAGGCCAAGGCCGCCGCACAGGAGCTTGCCGGGAAGCTGAAGGGCTGCCAGGTGAAGATCGCCGCCAAGGGCGGCGCCGGCGGCAAGCTCTTCGGTGCCGTCACCGCCAAGGAGATCTCCGAGCAGCTGAAGGCCCAGCACGGTATGGAGCTGGACAGCAAGAAGCTGGTGCTGGCGGAGCCCATCAAGACCTTCGGCAGCTTCGAGGTCAAGGCCAAGCTGGGCTTCGAGATCACCGGAACCGTCTATGTGCTGGTCTGCGAGGAGAAGTAAGGCTTCTTGAAGCCTTGTGAGTACGAAGCAGAGACTAAGACGATTTTCCTTTTGCCCCCCGGCAGGTAACTTTTCCCGGCAGCAGCTCTTCCCTGTCTCCGACGGCCCCAATCACATTCTGCCTTCTTGAGGTGTCATTGCGAGGGTGCGAAGCACCCGTGGCAATCCGTCCTCCACGGCGGTAGACCCACACGCCCCTTCACCTGAGCGGGAGCGGCAGCGGGTCTGTTGCTGAGGCGATTCCCTTTACGTCCCGTAACAAGCAAGGCTCTTGAGAGTCAAGGAGGCTTTGAAACCATCGGTTTCAAACGACGTTTTTGCATACTTTTTGTCGCTGTTGACAAAAAGCCCCCGCCGGAGGCAATAGAAGTGAAGAGTATCATGGACCGCTGAAGGCTATCTTTATAAATATAGCCTGTCATTCCGAGAAAACCGCCGAAGCGCCGCCCCGCCTGTCATTGCGAGGGTGCGAAGCACCCGTGGCAATCCGCTCCCCACATTAGAACAGCAATCTTCTTCAACCACCCAATAAAGCGGTAGCGTGAGTAGAAGTAGACCAATTCCCTGCTTCGGCAGGATTTAGGAAGCAGCTCTTACACACGACAAAGGAAGTGCAGAAACCATGGGTTTCTGCTGGCGTTCTTTGGGTACTTTCTTTCGCTACTGAAAGAAAGTTACCCGCCGGAGGCAAACAAAAAGCCCCCGCCGGAGGCAAAAAGAAAAGCCCCCTTCAGAAAAATCCCCGAAAGGAGTTCCCTCATGGATGAATTGCTTCTGCGGCAAATGCCGCACTCCACAGAGGCAGAGCAGGCCGTGCTGGGCTCCATGCTCATTGACGCCGCCTGCGTCAAGGACGTGATGGACCAGCTTCAGCCGGACGATTTCTACCTCCGCCAGAACCGGGAGATCTTCGAAACCATCTACACCATGTTCGTCTACTCCCGCCCCATCGACGGACTTACCGTGGCCGGGGAGCTGGAGAAGGCGGGCCTCGCCAACGATGGCACACGGGCGTATCTGGCCCAGCTGATGGAGGTGACACCCACTTCCGCCAATGTGTTGGAGTATGTGCGTCTGGTGCGTGAGAAGGCTCTGCTGCGGTCGGTGGCCGCAGCGGCGGCGGAGATCACCGCCATGGTACAGGAGGGGACCGGCGCCCCCGGTGACGTGCTGGAGGCGGCGGAGCAGAAGATCTACGCCATCCGCCGGGGCCGCAGCGCCCAGAGCATGGCCACCATTCAGGTGGTGCTGCAGGAGGTCATGGAGCATCTGGCGGAGCTCAGCGCTCAGGGGGGCAAGACCCTGCCGGGTCTGTCCACCGGCTTTTCGGCGGTGGACGGTAAGATCAACGGCTTGAACAAGTCGGACCTGCTGCTGCTGGCCGCCCGTCCCGGCATGGGCAAGACCAGTATGGCTCTGAACGTGGCCCTGAACGCCGCCAAGGAGTCCGGCCAGACGGTGGCCGTCTTCTCGCTGGAGATGTCCCGTGACCAGCTGGTGACCCGCCTGCTGGCCAGCGAGGGCCTTATCGAAAATACCCGCCTCATCAGTGGCGACCTCCGGGAGAGCGACTGGGTGAAGATCGCTGAGGGCGCCTCCTCCCTGAGCCGTCTGGATATCCGCATCGACGATAATCCCCTGCTGACGGTGGCGGACATGAACGCCAAGTGCCGCCGCATCGACAACTTGGGGCTGGTGGTCATTGACTACCTCCAGCTGATGACCTCCGCCGGCGGAAAGGGGTATAGCGGCGAGAACCGCCAACAGGCGGTGTCGGACATCAGCCGTATGCTGAAGATCATGGCCAAGGAGCTGCAGGTGCCGGTGCTGTGCCTGTCCCAGCTGTCCCGTGCCAACGAAAAGCGTGAGGACAAGCGCCCCATGCTGTCGGACCTGCGTGAGTCCGGCGCCATTGAGCAGGATGCCGATATCGTCATGTTCCTGTATCGTGACGATTACTATAAAGAGGATTCGGAAAAGCGCAACATCGCCGAGTGCATCGTGGCCAAGAACCGCCACGGCGAGACCGGCAAGGTGGAGCTGCGCTGGATGCCGGAGTATACCACCTTCGGCACCTTGGAAAACCGCTACGACGAGGAGTAACGAGTCATGGATCTGATGCCGTGGATGCAGCAGCAGGGGATGCTGCCCGCCGCCGGGGAGACGGTGCTGTGCGCCGTGTCCGGGGGCCGGGACTCCGTGTGCCTGCTGCACTATCTGGCGTCGCTGGGTCGCCGCCGGGGCTTTGCCGTGGCCGCCGCCCACTATAACCATCTGATGCGCCCCACGGCGGGACGGGACGAGGCTTTCGTGGCCGGGCTCTGCCGGGAGCTGAGCGTGCCGCTCTATGTGGAGCGGGGCGACGTCCGGGCCATCGCCCGGCAGGAGGGCTGGGGCGTGGAGGAGGCAGGCCGCCGCCTGCGCTACGACTTTCTGGAGCGCGCGGCCGCCGCCATCGGAGCCTCCCGCATCGCCACCGCCCACCACCTGTCGGATCAGGCGGAGACGGTGGTGCTGAACCTGCTGCGTGGCACCGGCCCGGAGGGACTGGCGGGCATTCCCCCGGTGCGGGGACGGCTGATCCGCCCCCTGCTCCAGACCCCTCGGCAGGAGATCGAGGCATATCTCAAGGCCCACGGCCTGGGCCATGTGGAGGACGAGACTAACGACAGCATGGATTTCACCCGCAACCGCCTGCGACAGGAGGTGTGGCCTCTGCTGGTGATGCTCCACCCTGCCCCAGAGCGGAGCATCGCGCGGGCTGCCGCCATCCTGCGGCGGGAGAATGTTTTTCTGGATCGGCTGGCCCGCTCCTATCTGGAGACAGCCGTATCCGATTGCCCGTCAGCCGGTGAGCCCAATACCCCGGAGAGCTTTGGCCGTCGGGACCCCGCTGCACCCAGCCCTGCACCGCTTCCCGGCACGTTGCCGGAGGAGTCGTCAAAGTCAGATAAGCCCTCAGAATGTACACGCACGGGCGATATTTCGCCTGATTTCACAGCGGCACCCACCGCCGTATCGGTGTCCGAAGCCGTGCTGCGATCGGCGCCGGAGGAGCTGCGGCCCCGGATGCTCCGGCTGCTGCTGGAGCGGCTCCCCGTCGGGAAGAAGGATGTATCCGCCGCCCACATAGAGGCCCTGCTGTCCCTCCGGGAGGGCGGGATGCTGGATCTGCCGGAGGGCGTCACGGCATGGCGGGAGAAGGATGTGCTGCATCTGGAGATGACCCCACCCTCGCCCCCGCCCCTGACCCTGTCGGAGGGGGAGCAGGTCTGGGGAGACTATCTCGTCCGGGTGTGGAGAAGCGAAAAAAATACCCCGCCACCTGACGGAGAAGGACTGTCCAAAACGGGCCGGTTTTCGGACCATATCCTGACGCTTTCGGGCGGTGGGAAAATGTCCGAATGGACACTCCGCTGCCCGCAAAGGGGAGACGGTCTGACCCTGCCGGGGGCCAGAGGCCGCCGCAGCGTCAAACGTCTGCTGACGGAGCGGGGGATGCCGCCCCGGCGACGGCGAACCACCCCGGTGGTGTGTATAAACGGAGAACCCGCCGCCGTATACGGCGTGGGAACGGATCAGAGATTTTTGCCGGGAAAAGACGGCAGCAATATAAATATTTTGATGATCGAGAAAGATCAGGAGGAAGAAAGTAATGGCTAAGAACAATATGGATCAGGACATCCTGAAGGTCCTGTTCAGTGAGCAGGAGATCCATGACCGCATTCAGGAGATGGGCGATCAGCTCTACGATAAGTTCCACGACAGGAATCCGCTGTTTGTGGGGGTCCTGAACGGGTGCTTCCTGTTTATGGCGGATCTGGTGCGGGCCACTCAGTGCAAGAGCGAGGTGGAGTTCATCGGCCTGTCCTCCTATCAGAACGCCACCAAGTCCTCCGGCGTGGTGCAGATCACCCGTGATCTGCAGCGGGATATCTCCGGCCGGGACATCATCGTGGTGGAGGATATTCTGGACTCCGGCAATACCCTGTACTTTTTGAAGGACTATATGCTGGCCAAGGGAGCCAATAGCATCACCATCGTCACCCTGCTGGACAAGCCCTCCCGCCGGGAAAAGCCCATTTACCCCGATCTGGCGGGCTTTGAGGTGCCGGACGAGTTCGTGGTGGGCTTCGGGCTGGACTACTGCCAGAAGTATCGCAATATGCCCTACATCGGCGTGCTGAAGCCGGAGGTATACAGTAAGTAAGCGACAGCGCAGGAGAAGCGGCGCTGTGCCGGCAGAGGGCCGGCGGTCGGAAGGAGGAATGGTCTGTGGAGGAACGGAAGCGGGGTTATCAGGGCCGGCGGCTGGCCGGTGCGACCCCCAGGCAGGAGCCGGAACGCCGGGGCAGCCGTACCCGGCAGGCGGAGGATAAGGCCCGCCGGGAGCGGGACCCGTGGGAGATGACCCCGGAGGAGAAGGTATCTCCGGTAGAGGCCACGTCGGCAGAGGAGGCTCAGGCAGAGCCGAGGGAGCAGTCTGTCCGGCAGGTGGAGGATAAGGCCCGCCGGGAGCGGGACCCGTGGGAGATGACCTCGGAGGAGACTGCTCCGATAACGCCGGTAGACGGGGAGTCCGTCTCGGCCGGCCGGAGAGCCGCTTCGGTGGCCGGAGGTAAAGCGGCACCGGCGGCGGACTTTGACAGCATGATCGGTTCTGCCGACGGGGCGAGCGCCGACCACGCAGCCGGTGCGGCAGGTTCCGATGATGCAGCCGGACCCGATGGGGGAAGCAGCTCCGGCAGGGCGGTCAAGAAGAAAAAGAGCGGCTTTGCCGCCTTTTGGGCGGATTTCGGCTATCTCATCGTCACGGCGGTGGTGGTGGTGCTGGTGTTCCGGGTACTTTTACAGCTGAGTTGGGTACCCTCCGGCTCCATGGAGACTACCATCCCCAAAAAGACGCTGCTGATCTCGTGGCAGCTGCCCTATGTGATGGGCGACCCGGTGCCGGAGCGGGGGAACATCGTCACTTTCTGGAGTGACGAGCTGGATAAGCTGCTGGTGAAGCGGGTCATCGGCCTGCCGGGAGACACGGTGTCCTTCTCCGGAGGCTATGTCTACATCAACGGCCAGCGGCTGGAGGAGGACTACCTGGACCAGCAGGGCGGTACCATCAGCCCCAACCAGACCTCCTTTACCGTGCCGGAGGGGTGCCTGTTTTTCTTAGGTGATAATCGCTCCGGCTCGAATGATGCCCGGTACTGGGAGGAGAGCTATATCCCGGTGGGCAATGTGAAGGCCCATGTGCTGCTGGCTATTTCCCTGACCGGGGGCAGCAGCTGGCAGGGCGTGCGGGCCATCGGCTGAGAGGAGGAAAGCATTTGGCAGAACGAAAAAAGATTGGTTTCGGCACCATTTTGATGGTGATTTTGGCGGTATGCGTGGTGGCCTATGTGGTGTCCACCATGCGGACCGCCGGGGACATCCCCTACTCTGAGCTGCGGCAATACTTTTTAGAGGAGAAGGTGCAGGAGTTCTCCATCAGCGACACCCGGATCACGGCCAAGCTGAAGGGGGGCAGCACCGTTACCTCCGACCTGTACGACTTCGACCTGTTCTATCAGGATCTCAACGAGCTGGTGCAAAAGCAGTATGACAGTGGCATTATCACCGCCTATAACTATCACGCAGACCACTCCACCAACTGGCTGCAGCTGCTGCTGCCGTATGTGCTGGCGTTTTTGGGCTTCATTTTGCTGATGAATCTCATGAACCGCATGGCCGGCGGCGGAGCCGGGGCGCAGGACAAGCTGTCCCGGTTTGGAGAGGCCAAGGTCAGTACGCCGGGAGAGAAAAAGGTCACGTTTCAGGATGTGGCCGGGGCCGACGAGGAGAAGGAGGAGCTGCGGGAGATCGTGGAGTTCCTCCGGGAGCCCCAGAAGTATCTGGACCTGGGGGCGCATATCCCCAAGGGCGTGCTGCTGGTAGGCCCTCCGGGTACCGGTAAGACGCTGCTGGCCAAGGCGGTGGCCGGTGAGGCGGGAGTACAGTTTCTGTCCATCTCCGGCTCGGACTTTGTGGAGATGTATGTGGGCGTAGGCGCCTCCCGTGTGCGGGATCTGTTCCAGCAGGCCAAGAAGAGCGCCCCGGCCATCATCTTCATCGACGAGATCGACGCCGTGGGCCGTCAGCGTGGCAGCGGTCTGGGCGGCGGACACGACGAGCGGGAGCAGACCCTGAACCAGCTGCTGGTGGAAATGGACGGCTTCGGCTCCAACGAGGGCGTGGTGGTGCTGGCCGCCACCAACCGTGTGGATATTCTGGATCCGGCGCTGCTGCGTCCGGGACGGTTCGACCGGCAGGTCTATGTGGGGCTGCCGGACATCAAGGGCCGGGAGGAGATCTTGCAGGTACACGCCAAGAACAAGCCGCTGGCGGAGGACGTGGATCTGAGACAGATCGCCCGTGGTACCGCAGGCTTTACCGGCGCCGATCTGGAGAACCTCCTCAACGAGGCGGCCCTGCTGGCGGGACGGCGCAGCGAGTCCTTCATCACCATGAAGGATCTGCAGGAGTCCATCATCAAGGTCATCGCCGGGCCGGAGAAGCACAGCCGGGTCATCCCGGAGAAGGAGCGGCGGCTGACGGCCTATCACGAGGCGGGACACGCTGTGGTGATGCACGCACTGCCCGATCTGGACCCGGTGCATCAGATCACCATCGTTCCCCGGGGCGAGGCGGGCGGCATGACCATCTATCTGCCGGACGAGGACCGGTCGTACCTCTCCCGCAGCTATATGCTGGACCGCATCGCCGGGCTGCTGGGCGGCCGGGCGGCGGAGCAGCTGGTGCTGGGGGATATCTCCACCGGGGCCTCCAACGACATCAGCCGTGCCACGCAGCTGGCCCGGAAGATGGTGGGCACCTACGGAATGTCGGAGCAGCTGGGCAACGTGGCCTTCGACGCCGGACACGACGAGGTGTTCATCGGCAAGTCCATGGCCCAGACCCGGCCCTATTCCGAGAAAACGGCGGCGGAGATGGACGGCGAGATCCGCCGCATCATGGACGACGCCTACGCCCGCTGCACCGCCATTCTGGAGCAGTACCGGCCCCAGCTGGTGGAGGTGGCGGAGTATCTGTTGGCCAACGAGACCATGACGGCAGAGGAGTTCGAGAAGGTATTCCGGACGGAGTGAGGCATTGACAGCGCCTTGCTTATGGGGTAAAATAACGGGGTATCCGCCTCCGTAGCTCAGCTGTATAGAGCGACCGCCTCCTAAGCGGTAGGCCGCCAGTTAGAATCTGGCCGGGGGTGCCATATAAAACACCGCAGGACGGGGAATTTCCCCACCCTGCGGTGTTTTTTGCTGTCTGGGGCGCTTTTTTGAAGAAAATGACGAAAATCTGTGAAAAAAGGCCTTATGCTTTTTCGGCTGCGGTGCTATGATATGCACATTCATGTGTACGCCGAACCGCCCATGGGCGGCTATCGTTTCTCTGAAACGATAAGGGGGGTTCCAAAGGGAGTGGCGTTCTGAGGAGGGGCGCAGCCCCGACGTGAGGATCCGTACTC
>OFRY01001190.1_pt1 | contig 12099 bp, 10 predicted proteins | sample 1543171 | NCBI WGS metagenome assembly OFRY01 (sample SAMN04209240, study PRJEB22552) | human gut metagenome | biome: gut; material: feces | host: Homo sapiens | place: USA: Oklahoma | reverse complement strand
GAACTTATTAAAGACGTGTTTATAGCATACCTGTGGTTTGTGGGTATTCAAAAAATTATTTCATTATTTCAGAGTAAAAGCTTCCTATAGATTAATTCTACCGGTTAGTGTTTGTTCATTAGATGATTCTAAGATTTATATAAATATTATACGAGGAGGAATAAAAAAATGTCTTTATTTAAAGGAAAAACATTAATGATTACTGGAGGTACAGGATCATTCGGAAACGTAGTATTAAATCGTTTCCTTAAAACAGATATCGGAGAAATCCGTGTATTCTCAAGAGATGAGAAGAAGCAGGATGATATGCGTCATGACTTCCAGGTAAGAATGCCTGAAGTTGCTGATAAGATTAAGTTTTACATCGGAGATGTAAGAGACTTACAGTCATGTAAGAACGCAATGCATGGAGTAGATTACATCTTCCATGCTGCTGCATTAAAGCAGGTTCCATCATGCGAATTCTTCCCAATGGAAGCAGTAAAGACAAACATCATCGGTACAGATAATGTCTTAACTGCAGCTATTGAAGAAGGTGTAGAAGCAGTTATCTGTCTATCAACAGATAAGGCAGCTTATCCAATCAATGCTATGGGTAAATCTAAATCATTAGAAGAATCTGTAGCTATCGCAAAGTCAAGATACAGCGGTAAGACTAAGATCTGCTGTACTAGATATGGTAATGTTATGTGTTCTAGAGGTTCAGTCATTCCTCTATGGATTGACCAGATCAAGGCAGGTAACCCTATCACAGTTACTGAACCTAATATGACAAGATTTATCATGTCATTAGAAGAAGCAGTAGACCTAGTACTATATGCATTTGAACATGGAGAAAATGGAGATCTACTAATCATGAAGGCACCTGCATGTTCTATTGGGTTACAGGCAGAAGCAGTATGTGAAATGTTTGGCGGAAACAAGGATGATATCAAGGTCATTGGTATCCGTCATGGTGAGAAGATGTATGAAACATTACTTACTAACGAAGAATGTGCTAAGGCTATCGATCTTGGAGGATTCTATCGTGTTCCAGCTGATAACCGTGGTTTGAACTACGATAAGTACTTCAAAGATGGTGATGCTGAAAGAAATAAATTAACAGAATTCAATTCAAATAACACTAAGCTTCTAAACAAGGAAGAAATCATTGAAAAGATGATGCAGCTTGACTACATTAAGGAAAGACTTGCGGAAGAATAAATATTAATATATAGGAGGCACTATTTTTGAAGAGAATAACAAACAAAATTAAAAATATTCCCATAGGTGCAAAGTCAGCTGTTGTTTATACCATTTCTTCTGTTTTCACTCGCGGATTAGCTATTATTTCTGTTCCAATTTTCACACGATTAATGACAACTGATCAAATAGGAGTGGTTAACATTTATAATTCTTGGTACTCATTGATTAGTGCTTTTGCAACACTTTCGCTGACATCTGGAGGATTTGCGGTGGCTATGAAAGATTACTCAGATAGAAGAGATGAGTATGAATCCTCAATTTTAACATTAACATCTATAGTGGCAATTGTAATAGCTCTAATATATGCAATTGCTCCAATGTTTTGGCAGAAAATGCTAGGTTTGCCTAATGCTTTGATAATTCTTATGTTGATTGGGTTTCTTTTTGCACCAGCTAGAGATTTTTGGCTTTCTAGACAAAGATATGAATATAAGTATAAATTAGCAGGAGCAGTTTCTGTATTAACAGCTATTGTAGCAACATTTGCATCAATATTTGCTGTTATATTTGTAAGTAATAGACACTTTGAAGAAACATCCTTGGTACGACTATTCTCTAACTATATTATCATTTATGGTATTGCAGCAGTCATATGGATATATATACTACTAAAAGGGAAAAAAATTTATTGTAAAGAGTATTGGAAAATGTCTCTTGCAATAAGTATTCCTCTTATTGGGTATAATATTGCTGGACAAGTTTTAAATGTATCAGATAGAATGATGATTGGGCGCTTAGTAAATAATAGTGCAGTTGGCATATATGGTACATTATATACAGTAAGTTCGATCTCTTTATTAGTTTGGCAAGCAATTAATGCGTCATTCGTTCCATATTTATTTCAAAATATCGATAAAAAGGAACATAATATAAAGCAGATTTCTAATATGCTTTTAGAAGCTTACGCAGTGATAGCTGTATTATTAACTTTCTTTGCTCCAGAAATAGTAAAGATATTAGCAACTAAGGAGTATTATGAAGCTATTTATATTATGCCTTCTATCGCGGCTGGTGTTTTCTTTACATCATATGCAAATCTTTATTCTAACATAGCTGTTTATTATAAAGAATCTAAATATGTGATGTATCCAGCTATAGTAGCAGCTATACTTAATTTAGTGTTAAATTATGTATTTATTAAAATGTTTGGATATATGGCAGCTGCATATACTACATTATTTTCTTATATCATTTTAGCAATCCTACAAGTAATCTGGAGTGCAAAAGTATGTAAAGAAAATAATAACGAAATTAATAACATTTACGATAACAAAAGAATGTTGCTGTTAGCTATTGTTACAACTGTAGTATCATTAATGGCTATTCCATTATATTCAAATACTTTTGTTAGATATTTATTTATTGCTATAGGGATTGTAGTGGCTTCTATTATAGTTAGAAGATTATTAAAAAGCGAAATGTTAAAAAAATAAGTTTTAATTAAATTAAGGAGATGTTATAGGTGTCAAGAAAGCTAATTATATTAGGCTCAGGAGGATATGGAAGAACAGTATATGATGTTGCTGAACAGTTAGGATATTCAATTACTGTTCTTGATGACTCCGATAAAGGACATCCTCTTGATTCATTTTCTCACTATATAAGTGATGATACTCAATTCATTACTGCTTTTGGAAACAATGAATTCCGCCTTGGATGGCTTGAAAGAATAGAGAAAGCAGGAGGCAAGCCTGCCACTCTGGTTCATCCATCAGCTTATATATCACCAAGAGCACATGTCTCTGAAGGATGTGTTGTACTTCCAGGTGCTATCATTAATGCTGGAACCAGGATAGGAAAAGGATGTATCATTAATCTAGGTGCTACAGTAGATCATGATGTCATCATAGAAGATGGTGTACATCTATGTATAAGATGCATTATTAAGGGTGAAAACAGAATTTCACGCTGTGAGAAGATAGAAGCAGGAGAAATCATAGAACGAGCTACAAGAAAGTAGTTTTCTTAAGGGAGAGATATTGTAATGGTAGAACATAAATTTAAATGGAAGAATGACGGCCGTACAAAGGTGATGATTGGATGTGGAACACGTCCAGAAATCATCCGTCTTGCAGCTGTCATCAAGAGATGCAGAGAATACTTTGACTGCTGTGTTGTATACTACAACCAGAACTGGGATAGAAACCTTTCTACAGTATTCTGGGAAGACTTTGAACTCAGGAATACATTCGGGGAATTCGGACCAGATATCCTTGTGCCGGTAGTAGGTGAAAATTTAGGAGTTACCTGCGGCAACATCCTAGGAAGAAGCTTTGAACTGTTAAGTGAACTACAACCGGATGGATATCTTGTACTTGGCGATACAAACTCATGTCTATCTGCAATCTCTGCAAAGAGATTACATATTCCACTATTCCATATGGAAGCAGGCAATAGATGTAAGGATGAATGTCTTCCAGAAGAGACTAATAGACGTATCGTAGATGTTATCTCAGATGTAAACCTATGCTACTCTGAGTTTGCACGTAAGTATCTGGCTGATACAGGATTACCTAAGGAAAGAACATATATGACAGGTTCTCCAATGGCAGAAGTATTACGCATGAACCTGGATAAGATCCAGAAGAGCGATGTACTAGAAAGACTTGGATTAGAAAAAGATAAGTATATATTATTATCAGCACACCGTGAAGAGAACATCGATTCAGAGAAGAACTTCCTAAGCCTCTTCACTGCAATTAATGCATTAGCTGAAAAGTATGATATGCCAATCTTATATTCATGTCATCCAAGAAGTAAACACAGACTTGAAAAAAGTGGATTCAAATTAGACTCAAGAGTAAGGGTCAATGAGCCATTAGGATTTAATGACTATAACTGTCTTCAGATGAATGCATTAGCTATCGTATCCGATTCTGGAACATTACCAGAAGAAAGCTCCTTCTATCTATCAATTGGTCATCCAATCGCTGCAGTATGTATCCGTACATCTACAGAAAGACCAGAAGCATTAGAAGCTGGAGATTTCATCCTAGCAGGTATCACTACCAAGGAGCTTCTTAATGCGACAGATATGGCCATTGAAATGAAGCAGAAGGGTGTACTAGGAAAGCCATGTCCTGACTATGTAGATGAGACAGTATCCATGAAGGTAGTACGCATCATCCAGGGATATGTGAATGTAGTAAACAAGATGGTATGGAGAAAAGACCAGTAAAATAACAAGGGCAGGTGCTTTATATAAACTGCACCTGCCCTTAAACATAGAAAGGAGATATTAATATGAATATACTAGTTACCGGTGCAAAGGGAATGGTAGGAACTGCACTCGTTAATAACCTAAAGAATATCAGAGACGGCAAGAACAGAACCAAAGATATAGAAATCAATGAAATCTATGAATATGATATTGACAGTACTGAAGAACAGTTAGATGAATACTGTGCCAAGGCTGATTTCGTATTCAATCTAGCAGGAGTGAACCGTCCTGAGAATACAGAAGACTTCATGAAAGGTAACTTCGGCTTTGCATCAAAGCTTCTTGACACATTAAAGAAGCACAGCAACAAGGCACCAATCATGCTTTCATCTTCAGTACAGGCAACACTTGCAGGAAGATTTGGAAACAGCGAATACGGAAGAAGCAAGAAGGCAGGAGAAGAGCTGTTTTTTGAATACAGTGAAGAAACAGGAGCACCTGTCTATGTCTATAGATTTGTGAATCTTATGGGACACAGCCGTCCTAAATACAACTCAGCTATCTCTACATTCTGCTGGGCAGTAGCGAACGATGAAGAGTTCACAGTCAATGACAGAAGTACAGAACTAGAAGTATTATACATTGATGATCTTGTAGAAGGCATGTTTGACCTCCTAGAAGGCAAGGAAAAACACTGTGAGTTTGATGGAGTAGAGACAGTGCTTGATGATAACGGCCGCTACTGCTGTGTACCAGTTACACATAAGGCAACACTTGGTGAAATAGTAGACCTGTTAGAAGAATTCAAATCACAACCAGTATCTCTTATGATGCCTAAGTGCCCTGATGGATCATTTGCGAAGAAGCTCTTTAGTCTATATCTCAGCTATCTTCCTACAGAAAAGTTCAAGTATGCAATGAAGATGAACTGTGATGAAAGAGGTTCATTTACAGAACTAGTGCATACAGAAGACTGTGGTCAGGTAAGCATCAACATCAGCAAGCCAGGCATCACAAAAGGACAGCACTGGCATAACAGCAAGTGGGAGCAGTTCATAGTTGTACATGGACATGGACTCATTCAGGAACGTAATATCAACACTGGAGAGACAGTAGAGTTTGAAGTATCAGGAGATAAGATAGAAGCAATCTATATGATTCCAGGATGGACTCATAATATCATCAATCTATCTGATACAGAAGATCTTGTAACAGTGATGACATGTAATGAAGTCTTTGATCCAGGACATCCTGATACATTCTTTGAGAAGGTATAAAAATAGAGGAGAGCTCAATCGAGTTCTCCTCTATTAGTTTAGTCTCTCTTAAAGATATCTCTAGTGTAAACCTTATCTTTTACATCATCTAAACAAGCATCATATCTATTGGCTACAATAGCTTGGCTCATCTTCTTAAACTTCTTTAAGTCATTAACTACTAATGATCCAAAGAATGTATCTCCATCCTTTAATGTTGGTTCATAAATCACAATAGTAGCACCTTTAGCCTTAATTCTCTTCATAACACCCTGAATAGAAGACTGTCTAAAGTTATCAGAATTAGACTTCATAGTAAGTCTATATACACCAATAACACATTCCTTTTCCTGATCTGGTGTATAATCTCCATGATTATAATAATCATAATAACCAGCTTTACTTAATACCTGGTCTGCGATGAAATCTTTTCTAGTTCTATTACTTTCTACAATAGCACTAATCATATTCTGTGGAACATCATTGAAGTTAGCTAATAACTGTTTAGTATCCTTAGGTAAACAATATCCTCCATAACCAAAACTTGGGTTATTATAATGAGTACCAATACGTGGATCTAAACATACACCATTAATAATTTCCTGTGTATTTAAACCTTTTGTTTCAGCATAAGTATCTAATTCATTAAAGTATGATACACGTAATGCGAGATATGTATTAGCAAATAGTTTAACTGCTTCTGCTTCTGTGAATCCCATAAATAAAGTATCAATGTTTTCTTTAATAGCACCCTGTTGTAATAGTGATGCAAATACTTCAGCTTTTTCTCTAGTATCTTCATCACAAGAAACAATAATTCTAGAAGGGTATAGGTTATCATATAAAGCCTTAGATTCACGTAAGAACTCTGGGCTAAAGATAATATTCTTAGTATTATATTTAGCTCTTACAGAAGCTGTATAGCCTACAGGGATAGTAGACTTAATAACCATAATAGCATCTGGATTTACCTTTAATACTAATTCAATAACTGCTTCTACTGCAGAACAGTCAAAGAAGTTCTTCTTACTATCATAGTTAGTAGGTGCTGCAATAACAACATAATCAGCATTCTTATATGCTTCTTCACCATCTAATGTAGCAGTTAAGTCTAATTCTTTTTCAGCTAAATATTTTTCAATATAATCATCCTGGATAGGAGACTTCTTATTGTTGATGAGTTCTACTTTACTAGGAATAATATCAACAGCTGTTACATGGTGATGCTGAGAAAGAAGAGTTGCGATAGATAAACCTACATATCCAGTACCAGCTACTGCAATATTGTATTTCTTATTTACTACAGGTTTACTAGTTTCTTTCTTTTCTTCTTCGAATAAGTCTGTTACTTCAAAATCTAATACTTCAGCTAATGATTGTAACTGATCAATAGAAGGAATATAATCCTGTCCTTCTAATCTACTAAGCATTGCTCTATGGATACCAGTCATATCAGCAAGCTGAGCCTGTGTTAACTTCTTTTCTTTTCTTTTAGCAGAAACAACGTCTGCCATCTTTGAATAAGAGATTTTCTTCATCTTATTTCCTCCCTAAATGTTATTTATAATCACAAATATAGTAAATATTATTTACTTTTAAAACAGTCATAGTTTATCAAAGTTTATCTTGCATGTCAATTAAAATAGAACAACATACTAACATTTACTTCTTTACATAGAATTAATGTTATTTAAAGTAGAATTATAGATTGAATAGTTTTTGTCATATAAAAGGATAAGGCGTAGTAGCACTAGGAATAGGGAAGTGTTGTATAACGTTAGTATCTTATGGTAATCTAAAGGTAAGTCCTAATCGATTTGAATGAATATTATATTGAAAGAAGGGAATTTATTATGGATACGTTAGAAGAACTAGAATACTATTGCAAAATAGAACATCCAGTTGGTGCATTAATGCTTACTGGTGAATGGGGATGTGGAAAAACTTATTTACTTAATGAAGAATTAATTAAAAGTTTGAAGAAAACTCATGTTTTTTTGCGTATAAGTCTATTTGGAGTCATATCAATAGATGAAGTTAAGGCAGAAGTACAGAAAAAATGGTTGAATGAATGTATAAAAAGTATAGATAATACTGGAAAAGTTACTTGTGCATTAAATAAATATGTCAAACCTTTAAAGGATGTGGCTAAGAATGTAAGTGAGTTTATGCCAGATTCAGTAAAAAATATTGTAAATGGAGTATTTTCAATTAATGTTTTAGATTTTGTGAAGATAGAGAATGAAATTGGAAATAAGAAAGTAGTTTTAATATTTGATGATTTGGAACGTGCATGTATTTCTAAAACTGATTTACTCGGCTGTATAAATGATTATTGTGAGAATCTAGGATTTTCTACAATTATTGTAGCCAATGAAGATAAAATACAAAAAGGTGATGGGAATAATATAGAGTATAATGAAATTAAGGAAAAAATAGTTCAAAGAACTGTTCACCACCACCCAGAATATCGTTCTGTTGTCACTAGTGTTATTAAGAATATGAAATTTGAATCAGATTTATATAAATCCTTTTTAGAAGAATATATAAATGAGATTATCGTGATTTTTTCTGGAAAAACAAAGGATGGGAGATCATTAAATGATTTCGTAGAAAAATGTACAAAAGGTAGTTTTCGTGAGATAGATGATGAAAATAAACGTATTCAAAATTTGTTAAAAGGGAGACCGCATAACATAAGAAGTCTAAAATGTGCGCTACAGGATTTTGAAAGAGTATATGAACTGCTAGTAGAGTATAATATACCTGAGCAAAATAAGTGGTTATTTTCTTTTATAGCATTTATTTTTTCTGCAAGAGCAGGTTTAGTTAAAAGGGATGAAGAATACGGAATGCTTCTGACTGAGAATAATGTCTCTATACTATATCCAGGATATTATAATAGTAATTACATGATAAACGGTATTAAAACATGGATAATAGACGGTGAATGGGATAAAGAAGTTATAAATTACCAGATGTCATATGTGAAACAAAGGTATGCTGCAACCTCACCATTAGAAAAAGCAAAATCAAATAGCATTCTTAACTTAGAAGAAGATGATATGTTGGATGGTTATCCTAAATTGTTGAACTTAGCATATGAAGGAAAGCTTGATTTAAATGATTATGTATATCTATTGTGTAATAGTAATGATGCTAAGAAATATCATATTAATATTCCAAAGATTGATTGGGGTAAGGTTCAGCTAGGTGTTGAAAGAAAGATAGATGAATTATTGCAATCACATGAAGAACCATGGCACTATAGAGTAGGTATAGATGAAAAAAGTAAAAATGATTACACAGATATTCAGTGGAAAGTATATGAAACTATTGAAAAGTATAGTAATGGGGAATTACAGTTATTTGAGAATAATCGTAACCGGTTTATAGAACTTATGAACAAGGATCCACATAAAGCATATGAGGAAATAAGAAATAATAGGTTGGATTGTTTTAGTGATAAGATGGCAGAAGTTACCTTGAGTACATTTGAACAGTCTTCTAACGCTGATAAGAATGATATAATTTTTAATACAAAGGATATTATAAGAGCTATGATGTATTCTTCTGAATTTAAAGGTGAACAGACGAAAACTGCTTTAAATATTTTAAAATCTGGATTGGAATCATATTTAAAACAGCATTGTAGTTCCAATAAGAATTCAATAGCAGCAGCTCATGCAAAACGTTTTATGCAGACAATAGATATACTATTAGCAGAGTTGCAGAAGTAAGCATACAAGAGGTCTTGGAAAATGCTGATTTAAAATAGCAAGGAGTTTCATGAATTTTAATTATCATACATCATAAGGTAAGGTAATAATCTGAATTATTATATTGTCTTGAGCTTACATTTCGTAATGATTATTTTAAATAAAATAGTGTTACAAAAAAGTATCTATGAGGCGGTGTGGATGTGAATATTCTGAGTTTTAGGCTATTAGCGCATATGTTGATATAGGTGGTGCATTTTATGTGAGTATTGGTGATGCTCCTTACGAACAATCAGTTTTCCCATCTATAAGAAGATCCGGTTTCTTTTCAAAATGTAACTTATGGATACCCTCTGTTCCCTCCATAATATGATGAACCTATGATAATCGCATAGTTATCATCAATCATCTGTTTTTCTAATATCTTGATTATGTTCATTAATTAATTTAATATTATCGTAGCGGAACACAGCTAAGTGTTGAAGCGCCATATGGCACGCTTCCTCAAGCTGCTTGGATGAATATGAGTCTGCCAACTTTAATATTGATCGGCAGCCGTTATATGCTTGTTGTTCCGCTTTATAATGATTCAATAACTGGTCAATGACCTTATAAGTATTAGGCCATACCTTATCTGCCCATTTTCTGAATCTATCGCCATCCCATTCACCTGCTTTTTTATGATTCAATGGCATATGATCCATATTGGTAGAATACTGACCAGGATTACCATATAAACGTCTATGAGAACAGATACGTTTCTTCTAGTTATAGGGTTAAATGACGCTTTTAGTGATTCTTACATTAACATTATGTTTTACACTTTCTCTTGCTGATTTTGTGTTAGAGATTGATATTGAGCGGATATTAGGCTTTAAGATTACGATTTAGTAAAAAACTAAATGGGCAGCATGTGATGGAAAGGAGATTGTTATGAAAGAGAAAGATTATCTTTTAGAAACTTGTAAGCATTGTGGAAATAAAGGATTATTAAAAATAGTAGCTAATTATAAACAACCTTATGATGAGATTGAGGATTACTCTGTAGTCTTTTCATCAGATACAACATGGTTATTATTAGAATGTCCTGTCTGTAATGGAATATCTCTTTATAAAACATATACTGATGATACTATGGTTATTCCAAATGGGTATGAATTAGATGTTTCAATGGAATATCCAGGAAGTAAATATGATTTTCAAAATGTTCCAAAAAGCATACTTGAATCTTATCAGGCTGTAATAAAAACATCAAAAGTAGATTTAAGCATCTGTTTAATAGCAGTTCGTAGAGTACTTGAGAAAATCTGCAAGGAACGTGGCAGTAAGGAAAAGACTTTAGATGCCATGTTAAAGGAAATGGTAAATATACACATCCTTCCAGAAACATTGGATCAGTGTAGTTTTTTGATTAGGAAACTTGGAAATTCTGGTGCTCATGGTGATGACATAGATATTTCACAAAGTGATATTCTTGAACTAATTGATTTCATAGAAACAATTTTATATTACATATACGAACTTCCAGTAAAAATTGCAAGAATGAATAATAAGTATAGCCTAAAACTAGAAAATAAAACCGATACCGATAAGAAAACTCTAGAGTAATTGGTCTAAAGTCAGCTGTTTATTTTAAGAAGAATTTCAGTAATGATTTATGTAATAATAGTTTATAAATTGACAAATCAAACTTAGAGACTCTGGACTGGATGACTGGAGATATTTAGAAAAGGACTTGAACTTAATTAATGGATATTTATTTGTCTATTCCATTTTGAAATGGAGGGATTATAAATGGAAAAACTATATGTAAATATACTTAATGATTCAAAATACATCGCATTAATCACAGTCCTTGATTATGAAATATTAGTAAGCAAATATCTGAAACAGTTATCATTCGAAGCTTCTCCCAATAAGCCTGAACATGTACTTGTTGATCTAGCTTTGAAAACAGGAATAGATAAATATAGATTTGTTGAATTTGATATTAATGAATCAGGAAAGATAGACTTAAATAGTCATAGATATGTTTCACTTAATACATTCTATGAAACTCTAGCAAACAACTTTCTTAAAGATAAGAAAGAAATAGTATTAAACTCTATTCTGACTGATTCACAAATAAATCAGCTATTAAATTTAGATTAGTTTCATTGACAACTCACTAATCTGTGATATATTATAGACAAAGAATGGAACAGTAATGTTCTCGGTGTACAGGCACCGTAAAAAGTCGAATTCAAGAGGTAGAATTCAAAACAACCTCGTCCGAGTATATATTGATAAAATATATGAGCCTTGCAGTTAGGAGACAAACTGTAGACAAGAGATAGTCTTAAAAACAATCTCGTCCGAGTATATATCTAATAGATGTATGAGTCTGGCGACCAGGATAAAACCTGTAATTCTTATACTATGAGCAGGATGACTTCCTGCTCTTTTTATATATCCATCAATCCTATATTACTTCCTCTATCTAATGTATATAGTAATCTTAGACTCTCTATTTACTACATATAGTAATCTTAGTACTAAATTTACTATATATAGTTATTTTAGTCTCTATTCTCTATATAATAGTACTACTATCTCTATCCCTCGAATTGCAAGCAGAAACTGGAAATAAGAAGATAAGTTAGTTATTATAGAAAATAGTATTACCAGTTACATTAAGTTTAGCTAGTTCGTTAAGAAATAGTTCTTCAGAAGAAAGATA
>OFRY01001187.1_pt1 | contig 12138 bp, 10 predicted proteins | sample 1543171 | NCBI WGS metagenome assembly OFRY01 (sample SAMN04209240, study PRJEB22552) | human gut metagenome | biome: gut; material: feces | host: Homo sapiens | place: USA: Oklahoma | reverse complement strand
TCATTCGTTTCCACGAGGCCGACGTGCGCGAAATGGGCCGTCAGGCCCGCGGCGTGCGCGCTATCCGTCTTGCAGAGGGTGACGTTGTGGTCGGCATGAGCGTCCTGCGCGAAAACGGTTTCGTGCTTACGGTTTCCGAGACCGGCTACGGCCGCCTCTCGAACCCCGAGGATTACCGCCTGCAGCATCGCGGCGGCATGGGTATCCTCAACTACCACGTTGAAAAATACGGCAATGTCGCGGCCATTAAGGTCGTTGATCTCGATGACGACATTATTCTCATCGCAGATGACGGTGTGATTATCCGTATCGAAGCCGGTTCCATTCGCATCTGTGCACGTCCCAGCAAGGGTGTTCGCGTGATGAAGGTCAACGAGGGCAGCAAGGTTATTACCATGGCCCGCGCCCCGCATGACGACGAGGAAGAAATCAGCGCCGTAGAAGACGACGGCACCGCCGAAGAGGGCGAAGATGAGCCCGTAACGGAAGCGGAAGACGTCATCCGTGACGATGAACCCGCAGAAGAAACAGAAGAAAATACGGAAGAGTAATTTTCCGGGCAATAAAAAAGAGCGTTGGTCAGAAGACCGGCGCTCTTTTTGCAATTTTTTAGTTACGCGTTCGGATCCATAATGGCGCCGTGACCGCAGCAGTAGGTGTACACGTCCGTCGGGAACAGGCTCTGCAAATAGTTGCGCTCCGCGGCGGCGCGGCGGGAATCAAGGTTCACGGTGGTCATTAAATACGGTGCAAGCAGGTTAAAATCATACTGCTCTTTTGAAAAGCCCTTGATGTTCACCATGATGTCGCCGCTGAAAACAATGCGGTGCGCGTCGTCCACAAGCACGATCTCGCCCTTAAAGTGCCCGCCGTTGCCGTCGAAAACGCGCAGGGTAAGACCCTCAAACTCCAGCGTGCCGCGCGGGGAGATGGGTGCGTCGCTTGCAGGCTCTGTGTGCTCAATAACGCGCAGCGTGTGCATATCGGGTGGCGTGTAGCCCGTCATCAGCTTGCAGATGCGGTTATACGGCGCACAAATGCGGTTCTGCTCGCGCAGATCGGGCAGACCGTTGTTCTGCAAGGCGAAATTCAGCCGCGTTTCCTCGTTCACATAGAATGTGTCAAACAGGTCGTGCAGGCCGCAATGATCGATGTCCGCATGCGTGACGATAAGCGTGCGCTCCATATTGTCAAAGTTCGGGAACAGGCTGCGGAAAATCTTCAGCATCTCGTCCTTGTAGCACGGGAAGCCGCAGTCGATGAACAGCAGCTTGCGGTTTTTCTCCAGAATATACGTGTTGCCCCCGCACGGCGGCTCGATAATGTGCATTGTAAACCCGCCGAACAGACTGCGCTGCGAAATGCGCGCGCGGAAGTTTTCGCCCTTAAAGCTGTGCAGCATTTCGGCGATTTTGCCGATGTACGAAAACGTCTTGTGCGGCGCTTCGCCGTTTTCGTCAAGGTGCTGCATCAAAAGGTTGGAGTCTGCAATGAGCGCGTCCATATCTTCCTGCGGCAGGTGCAGGGTAGAAGCCAGCTGGTGCGCAAACGAAAGGTAAAACACCGTGTTATCGAGCACCTTTTGGCTTTTGTCGTAGTTTAAAACACGCATTTCGCACAGCTTTGCGGCGCGCTCTAAAAACGCCTTCGTCTGTGCGGGATCCTGAATGTAGATGCCGACCTTTAAATCCTGATGGTCGGTGCCGTTTTCCTGCCCGCTCATGTATGTGATGTTAAAATTAAAGCTGTCGATGAGCTCCAAAACGGGCAGCACGGCGCTCGGTACGTTCGGCAGGTGGAATTCCAGCAAAATCGTTCTGCCGGGGTTATCCTCATTCAAAATATAGCCTACGTCGTTTAAACGCACAGCGATGGTATCAAGCTGCGCCTGCGAGCCGCTGACCTCCAAAAACAGCACGTGCAGGTCAACGGCTTTATTGTAGCTGACGCGCGTGATGTTCGCGCCGGACTGCGCCACAATGCGCGTAGCCTTCAAAAACGCACCGGCCTTGTTCGGCAGTCGCGTGATGAATGTTCTTTTCATGCGCGCCTCTTAAAGCTTGCCGGCCTTTACGAGTGCGGCGGTCTTCAAAATGCCCACCTGCGTTTTGGAATCGGGGATTTCATTGTTTAACACCATCTCAACGGCTTTGTCGAGCGGAATGCGCTCCACTTCAAGAAACTCATCCTCGTCTAAGTGCATTTCGCCTTTTTGGGCCACACGGCACGCCCAGATGCGGATGATCTCGCCGCAGTAGCCGGGAGAGGGGTACAGATTGCCGAGCGAAATGTAGTTTTCGCCCGTGGTGCCGGTTTCCTCCATCTGCTCGCGCTTTACGGCCTCAAACGGGTCTTCGCCCTTTTCCAGTTTGCCGGCGGGCAGCTCCAGCAGCACTTCCTTGTACGGATAACGGAATTGGCGCACAAGCAGCACTTCGTTTTGTTCGGTCAGCGCCGCCACGCACACGCCGCCGTTGTGGCACACAACCTCTCTTGCACTCGTTTTTCCGTTTTCCAGCTCCACGGTGTCGCGCAGCACCTTGATGATGCGGCCCTCAAACTTTGTTTCGCTTGTCAGTGTTTTTTCAAAGAGCTTCATAAACTGTCGTTCCTTTCTCTTTATGATAAAAACTGCTTGATTTTCTCGGGAAGATTACCCTACTATTATATAAACATTTTCTTAATTTCGCAAGGCGCGGGCGGGATTCTCTTGCATAAATCCCGCGAATGTGGTACATTTTATCAGAACCAAAAAATTTCTCGCGGCGATGCCGCGTGCTATATCCCATTTTTGAAAGGAACATGAATATGAAAACCTGCATTCGTTTGCTGTGCGCCGTTTGCTGCGCCGCGATGCTGCTCACCATGACCGCCTGCTCGGGCGGCAATAAAAATACGTCTTCCGCCACGGCAGAAGCGACCCCTGCGCCGGAGATCACTCCTGCGCCGGAGGCAACAGCGGCCCCCGAAGAAGAACCCACCCCTGCGCCCGAGGGCAACACGTCCTCCGAAACGGGCGAAAATCGCCACACAAGCACCTTGCCGGTACCGGAAACGGGCAGCGAGGAATTCCGCGCCGCGTTTGAAAACAACCCCATCGATACGCAGTATGCGGACGATATGGAAACGGCGGGCTCTGTTGCGGGCATGATTACTGCGTGCAACACGGCTTCCGACAGCTGGAAAGAGCAGATTGATTCCGTCTACACGCAGATTTTGGAGTATGGCGACGATAAAACGGTCGAAACCGTCAAAGAGGAGCAGTCCCACTGGGTGAACGAGCAAAGCACCGCTTTGCAGGACATCCGCGATTCCGTATCGGAGAATGACCCCCTTGCGGCCATCACCGTGGCAGAGAGCATCATGGTCTATTACCGCACAAGGGCCATTGACCTTTGCGCCGTATTATACGACATTAACGGCACGTTGGCGTTCGGCTAAAATCTAAAAATACAGAGGATTTGTGTATGAAAAAAGCATTCGGCGCAATTTTGATCACGGTTATTCTCATTGTCTGCGTTGTTACCCTCACGGTGCAGCGCGGCGAAAACGCCATGCTGGAGTTCCCGGAGCGCCCCGCAGAGGGCTGCACGGTGATGTCTCTTGAAATTACCGACGGCAAAGCGCAGACCGAAGTCATCGGCACGTACAACGTAAATGAAAATGTGCTGACGATGAACATCTCGGCGCTTGAAAACGCAGAGCCTGCCGAAAGCGGTGAAAGCTGCACATACACGCTGCCGGAAAGTATCCCGAATTTTTATTTCAGTGACACCACGCAGGGCCTTTTGCTCTACTTGTACGGTTCGGCAGAAGAAAGCGTCTTGCAGGCGGCGGAAACCTATATGTTCATCACGACGTTTTCGTTCCCGTTCCTCGGTATTTACAATTCTTCGGCGGCACTTTTTCGCTCCATGAAAAAGACGAACATGACCATGTACGTTTCGCTCCTCATGAACGTCATCAACATTGCCGGCAACGCAATCGGTATTTTCGTGCTGAAAGCGGGCGTTGCAGGCGTTGCGGTGCCGACGCTTTTGTCCCGCGCGGTGGCGGGCATCGTCATGACGGCGCTTGCGTTCAACGCAAAGCACGAGGTCTATCTCAAGGCGAAAAACGTTTTCTGCCGCAACTTTGAGATGCTGCGCCGCATTTTGAAAATCGCAATTCCAAATGCGATTGAAAACGGTCTCTTTGCGCTGGGGCGTGTGCTGGTGACAAGCATCGTTGCCATGTTCGGCACGGCGCAGATTGCCGCAAACGGCGTGGCGGGCAGCGTGGACCTCATCGCCATTATCGTCGTCAGCGCCATGAACCTTGCGGTCGTGACGGTCGTGGGGCAGTGCGTGGGTGCAAACCGCTACGACGAAGCGGAACATTACCTGAAAAAGATGATGAAAGTATCGTGGATTGCAACGGCTGTTCTGACGGTTCTCGTGTGGCTGTGCCTGCCGATGATTTTAAGCTGTTTTGCAGTCTCCGAGGAGACGTATCACTACGCGTATATCCTCGTGATGCTGCATAATATCTTTGCAACGGTGCTGCATCCGACGTCTTTCAACCTGCCAAACGGTCTGCGTGCGGCGGGCGATGCCAAGTTCACCATGTATATCGGCATCGGCTCCATGGCGATGTTCCGCATCGGCTCGGCAGTTTTGTTTGGTATCCTGCTCAACATGGGTGTTGTCGGTGTTTGGATTGCCATGGGCATGGACTGGCTTGCGCGCTCCGTGGCGTTCGTGTGGCGCTTCAAGAGCAAAAAATGGCAGAAATTCCGCGCCATTTAATACATTTAATAAAAAACCAGCCTGCGCGGTTCGTTTGAACACCGCGCAGGCTGGTTTTGCTTTATCTGAAATTACTTATTAAACGGGTTCTCGGACGGATAGGGCAGGGACTTCGGCTGGTTATAACCGATGTCTGCTACGCCGAGGTACTTGAAGACCTCAAACAGCGCCTTGCCGTAGTGACCGAACGCCACTGCGCCGTGGTGCGGGAAGTTCTTTTCGATGAGCACATGGCGGTAGAAGCGGCCCATTTCCGGGATGGCGAATACACCGATGGAACCGAAGGAGTGGGACGGTACGTTCAGCACTTCACCCTCTGCAACGTATGCGCGCAGCTGGGTGTCGGCCGTGCTCTGGAGACGGAAGAACGTGATGTCGCCCGGGGCAATGTCGCCTTCGAGCGTGCCCTGCGTAACCTCAATCGGCAGGGAGCGCGCCATGATCTTCTGGTACTTCATGGAGCAGAATGCCAGCTTCTTGGAGCAGGTGTTGCCGCAGTGGAAGCCCATGAAGGTATCCTTCTGCGTGTACGGGGTCTTGCCCTTGATGTCGCTGTTGTAGAGGTCTGCCGGAACGGTGTTGTTGATGTCGAGCAGCGTGACGGCATCGAGGCTGACGCAGGTGCCGATGAACTCGGAAAGCGCGCCGTAGATGTCCACTTCGCAGGAAACCGGGATGCCCATGCCGGTGAGGCGGCTGTTGACATAGCACGGAACAAAGCCGAACTGCGTCTGGAATGCCGGCCAGCACTTGCCTGCAATGGCGACATACTCGCGGTAGCCGCGGTGATCCTCTACCCAGTCGAGCAGGGTGATCTCATACTGTGCGAGCTTCGGCAGAATCTCGGGCTTCATGTTGCCCTTGCCGAGCTCTTTTTCCATGTCTTCGACGACCTTCGGAATACGCGGGTCGCCCTCGTGCTTATTGAACGCCTCAAAGAGGTCGAGCTCGGAGTTTTCTTCAATCTCAACACCGAGGTCGTAAAGCGGCTTAATGGGCGCGTTGCAGGCGAGGAAGTTCAGCGGGCGCGGGCCGAAGCTGATGATCTTGAGGCTCTTCAGGCCGATGATCGTTCTTGCAATCGGCATGAACTCGTGAATCATGTCCGCGCACTCGTCAGCAGTGCCGACCGGGTATTCCGGAATGTAAACCTTTACATTGCGCAGCTTCAGGTTGTAGCTGGCGTTCAACATGCCGCAATATGCGTCGCCGCGGCCGTCCATGAGGTCTTCTGCGGATTCTTCCGCGGCCGCACAGAACATAACGGGGCCGTCAAAGTGCTTTGCAAGCAGCGTCTCGGAAATTTCCGGGCCGAAGTTGCCAAGGTAAACGACAAGCGCGTTGCAGCCTGCGTTCTTTACGTCTTCAAGCGCCTGTACCATGTGGATCTCGCTCTCCACGATACATACGGGGCACTCATAAATTTCGGTAGCACCGAACTTCTTTGTGTAAGCGTCGATCAGTGCCTTTCTGCGGTTGACAGAAAGGGATTCCGGGAAGCAGTCACGGCTGACGGCAACAATGCCAACCTTGACCTGGGGAATGTTGTTCATAAAGTGATTCCTCCTGTAAATAAACGGGTGTGTATGTGTTTTGTGCCGAAAAAACGGCGCAAACGATTTGTATGTACAACTCATACACGGCTATTGTAGCGCATCGCGCGGAAAAAATCAACAGGAAAAAACGGGGTTATTATTCGTCTTCGTCTGTAATCTCCGGGCGGATGAACTCAAAAATGCACAGGGCGCCGGCGTTTTTGCACACTTTGTACTCCTCTGCCGTGCGCAGCGTCCAATTCACTTCCTGCATCTTCATTTTGTCGCAGGCAATGCGGTGGCTGATGTTGTTTCTGAAATGTACGTCATACGCTTCAAAGTGCGGGCGGGTGAGGACATTCGTCCACAAGTTTCTCCAGAACAGCGCGCGGAAAAAGCCCTTGCACTCCTCGTCCTTGCCTTCAAAGTGACCCATCAGCTGACCGCGCAGCACATACGGGTGGTTCTTCCTGAACCACTGCACAATGTACGGGTCAAATGATTCCACGCAGTACGGGCCTTTATAGTTGCGCAGCAGCTCCCACACGAGCGGGCACAGCAGATCGGCATCGTCGTAGTGCTTCAGTTCAATGATGAGCGGCGTTCTGCCGTCCACAAGCGCCAGCACGTCGCTGAAAAGCGGTACGCGCTCCTCGGTGTTCTGCAAACGGTACTGCTGTAATTCCTTATACGTCAGGTCGCCGATGGAAACATCCGCGCCGCAGACGCGCTTTAAGCTGCGGTCGTGGTGCACAACGACCTTCTTGTCCTTTGTCAGCTGCAGGTCAAACTCTATGCCGTAGCCCGCTTCCACAGCGGCCTTAAAGCCTGCCATGGAGTTTTCCGGCACGGAAAGATCTTTTTCGTGCAGGCCGCGGTGGGCATAGTCATATTTTTTCATCTCGGCAAAATCGCCGCGCGGCGAAGCCGGCGCAATGCAGAAAAGCCACGCCAGAAAGCCCAGACATACAACAATCAGTACGATCAAAATTCCCCAAATCATTTTTACCCTCTACTTTACTTTTTAAGTTTATTTCGGCACCTTGATTTCTTCCAGCTTTTTGCGGTACTGCAAAGGCGTGGCGTCGTATTCGGTGCGGAATACTTCGATGAAATAGCTCATGGAGTTAAAGCCACAGTCCATGGCAATGTCGAGCACGCGCAGATTTGTGGCGGTGAGCAGCTCCAGCGCGTGGCTTAAACGCACGCCGTTGATGAATTGTACCGGCGTTTTCAGTGTATACTGTTTGAACACGCGGCAGAAATGTCCCTCGCTCATGCCGGCGGCGTGCGCAAGCTGCTGTACGGAGACGGCAGACCGGTAATTTTCCTGTATAAACGCAATGGCAGCCTTGATGCTGTCCGCTGCGGCGCGCTTAGAAGCGCTGATGCGTGCCGACACGCCGTTTTGCACCAGTGCGCCGAACGCCGAAAGCATGGCGGCTTTTACGGGAAACTCAAAAAACGGCGGGCGGTTTTCCAGCATCGTGTACGCGGTCTGGAACGCGGCGGAAACGCTTTCATGCAAATTTGTTCCGGCTCTGATCAGCCGCGGCACGGTCAGCTCGCCGTCCAAAACGGGCTGTATGTACTTTACGCGAATGATGTCATTTGCGGTGCTGCACAGCAAATCGGGGCTGAACACGATGGCTTCAAAGTAAAGCTCCTCGCCGGCTTCCACCGGCACGGCGGCGTGCAGCTCTCCGCTGTTGAAAAACACAATGTCTCCGGCGTGGGCCTCAAACAGATCGGTGCCGCACTGCACGGTCAGCGTGCCCTGCATCACGCGGAAAAGCTCCATTTCGCTGTGCCAGTGACAATCAAGCGCGTGAAAGCGGTCTTCGCGTCGTATGCAGTAGTTCATCACGGGCATCAGCGCGTCGCCGTGGCGGCGGGCCTCCCGCATGCGGTCAAATTGATTTTTGTCCGTAAAACGCACCTCCTTTTTAGGCTCAGTGGTCAGGATTGTTATAAAAGCGGACAAATTAGCGGTAGACTTTCCAAAGCATATCGCTTATACTTATGATAGAGCAGGCGCACGAAAAGCGCAAGTGCCAATAACGGAATTTTTGAATTTTTTTGAAAGGCAGTGAGTTGAATATGAAATTTACGAAAGGCTACTGGATGAACCTTCCCGGCGTGACAAACACGGACGCCGTGCAGGTTCGCGAAGTCAAGGTAGAAAACGACCGCGTTTACCTCTACACCGTGCCGTACCACGCAGACATGCGCGCCATGGGCGGCCCGCTTCTGGAAATGTACATTTCCTCTCCGCAGCCGGATATCATCCGCACGGAAGCGTACCACTTTATGGGCAGCAACCAGAAAATGCCGGCGTTCGAGCTGAACGACGCACACTGCGCACTGGAGGTCGAGAACACCGAAACGACCGTGACGATCAAGAGCGGCAACACAAAGCTCGTCATCGGCAAGAACCCGTGCAGCTTTGATTACTACTGTAAGGACAAGAAGCTGACAAGCATCGGCAACCGCTTCGGCAACGCGATGATCAGCACCATCTCCACCCCGGACGGCAACTACATGCGCGCCCAGATGAACCTTGACATCGGCGAAAAGGTCTACGGCCTCGGCGAGCGCTTCACCCCGTATGTGAAGAACGGCCAGACCGTGGAGACCTGGAACGAAGATGGCGGCACCTGCACCGAAATTTCTTACAAGAGCATTCCGTTCTACATCACGAACCGCAACTACGGCGTGCTCGTGAACGACCCGGGCCCGGTCTCCTATGAGATCTGCTCCGAGCATGTCACGCGCGTACAGTTCTCCGTGCCGGGCGAAAAGCTCGACTTCATGGTCGTTGGCGGCGACAGCATGAAAAACGTGCTTGAAAACTACACCACGCTTTCCGGCAAGCCCGCACTGCCGCCGGCATGGACATTCGGCCTGTGGCTCACCTCCTCCTTCACAACGAAGTACGACGAAGAGACCGTCATGGGCTTTGTAAACGGCATGAAAGAGCGCCACATTCCGCTGCACGTGTTCCACTTCGACTGCTACTGGATGAAGGAAAACGAATGGTGCAACTTCGACTGGGATCGGGCCATGTTCCCGGATATCGAGCACCAACTGCAGGTGATGAAGCACGAAAACAACCTCAAGATCTGCGTTTGGATCAACACCTATATCGGCCAGAAGTCTCCGCTGTTTAAGGAAGCGAAGGAGCTTGGCTACCTCCTCAAAAAGCCGAACGGCGACGTTTGGCAGTGGGATCTGTGGCAGGCCGGCATGGGTATCGTGGACTTCACGAACCCGGGCGCATGGAAGTGGTATCAGTCCAAGCTGCGCCACCTGCTCGACCAGGGCGTCGATTGCTTCAAGACCGACTTCGGTGAGAGAATCCCGACCGATGTTGTCTACTACGACGGCAGCGATCCGCTCCGTATGCACAACTATTACACCTACCTTTACAATAAGTGCGTTTGGGAAGTACTTGAGGAGTACAAGGGCAAGAACGAGGCATGCCTCTTTGCAAGAAGCGCCACGGTCGGCGGACAGAAGTTCCCGGTACACTGGGGCGGCGACTGCTCGTCGAACTACTCCTCCATGTCCGAATCCCTGCGCGGCGGCCTTTCCCTGTGCCTTTCCGGCTTCGGCTTCTGGAGCCACGACATGAGCGGTTTCGAGGGCAAGGCTCCGGCGGACGTTTACAAGCGCTGGGCGGCGTTCGGCCTGCTCTCCACGCATTCCAGACTGCACGGCTCCGATTCCTACCGTGTGCCGTGGCTGTTCAGCAAGGAGGGCGAAGAAAACGGCGAGGAATCCGTAGCCGTTGTCCGTAAGTTCTCCGAACTCAAGTGCACCCTGATGCCGTACATGTTCTCCACTGCGGTCAATACACATAAAACGGGCGTGCCGACCATGCGTGCCATGGTTCTGGAATTCCCGGATGACATCCCGTGCGAAGACCTCGACCGCCAGTATATGCTCGGCGACAGCCTGATGGTCGCGCCGGTCTTCACGAAGGAAGGCGACGTCACGTACTACCTGCCGGAAGGCAAGTGGACGCACCTGCTCTCGAACGAAAAGCGTGAGGGCGGTCACTGGCTGCGCGAGAACTACGATTTCTTCTCTCTGCCGCTCTTTGCAAGAGAGAACTCCATCGTCGCCATCGGCGCGAACAACCAGCAGCCGGATTACGATTACGGCAAGGACCTCACCCTGCACGTCTTCGAGCTTTCCGATCAGGCAAGCGCAAAGGTTTGCGACAGCAAAGGCAACGATATGCTCAGCGTTTCCGCAGTGAACGAGAACGGCGTTATCACCTTCAAGTTCGACGGCAAGGCAGAGAACCTCAGCGTGCTGCTGCGCAACGTGGAGAACGTGAAGAACGTCTCCGGCGCAGAAGTCGAGCAAAATGAGCTCGGCACCGTCCTGAAGGTCAACGCAGACCTCAGCGACGTTGTTGTAACGCTCTGATAAAATAAACCCAACACCCGCAGAACGGCATGAAAAACCGCCCTGCGGGTGTTTTTCTGCAACGCTTTATGCGGCCAAAAAGAAAGCGCAGAGCACGGGGAAAACCCACGCTCTGCGCTTATCTTTATCTTAGAAAAATTACTTCTTGCTGTTCAGATATTCCTGAATGGCAGAAAAGACCTTGTCAACATCCAAGCCGTGTACGGCACATGCGTCCTCAAGGGACTCGTGGATGGAGGACGGGCAGCCTACGCAGTGCATGCCGGACTGCATCAGCACATAAGCGATGCCGCGGTCATAATCCAGCATTTCGCCCATAGTGGTCTGCTTTGTGATTTCCATCTGAAAACATCCTTTCTTGGTATAGCATCCCATCGGGTCGCCCCGATCTATCCGTATAAATCAAATTCCCGCAAACTTCGCGTGAACTCTAATCTACACGAATTTAGTATACAATAGGATATGCCAAAAAGCAAGTGTTTTTGCAGATTTTTGGCATATCCCTTAAATTGGAAGAAACGACAAAACAAAGGGGGGGAATTCAGTCAACTTGCGCCTTGACGCTGCTGCGCATTTTCCTTTATAATCAAGATAGAAAAATATTACCATTTTCAGAAAGGCGGATGATTTTATGAAAAAACGAATGACCGTAATGCTTTCTTTGTGCCTTAGCTTGCTCCTGCTTTTGTCCGCCTGCGCTTCGGGCGGCAGCACGGCAAAAAATGCGGAAAAAGCCGCGGCCGCGTTGGCGGAAAGCATGCTGAACGCGCCGAGTGAGCCCATGCAGCGCTTCGGCAGTATTTTGGAAAGCGGCGAAGAAAGCGCCCTTACGGCGTACAGAGATGCTTGGGAAGACGAAAAGGCGCTGTGCAGCGAAAACGGCTTCACGAGCTTCATTGAAGAAGTACTGACCATGCAGCTTATGGCGGACGAAATGAACGAGACCGTGAAGGTGACCGCCGTCAAGGCCGAGCCTTACGAAGAAAAAGACCGCGTGGTGCGCTTTACGGCCGACGTCACCGTGAACGATACGGAAAACATGACGGTTAACGGCAAATGTCAGTTTGATGAAGACGGCAAAGTCTCGTTCATCGAGCTCGATACGAACGAACTTGAGATGACACTCATCGCAAACGATAGCGCCGACCCCACGCAAAAGCCGCCCGCAAACGGCAACGCCATCACGTTAAATGAGTAAGCAAAAGCCCGCACAAAATGCGGGCTTCATCTTTTGAATTCGGCATGCGCGGCACATAAAACCGCCTGCAAGCCGAATTTCTGTTTTTAAACATAAAAAAACGAACATCCTATTGGATGTCCGCTTTAAGTGTTGGCGCCAACCTATCGTCCCGGGCCGTTGCCAGCCGAGTATTTTCAGC
>OFRY01001182.1_pt1 | contig 12173 bp, 9 predicted proteins | sample 1543171 | NCBI WGS metagenome assembly OFRY01 (sample SAMN04209240, study PRJEB22552) | human gut metagenome | biome: gut; material: feces | host: Homo sapiens | place: USA: Oklahoma | reverse complement strand
ATATCGGCGGTGCTGTTTCGCGATATTCAACAGTGCTCAAGCGAGCAAATACTCAATTGGGATTCTGAACTAGTGTTCTCTGGTTGTTGCGGGTTGGTCGATAACCATCTAGTAAAGCGAGTCGTGGGCACGCAGGGCCTGTTATAGACATAGTATCGCCCACGGTTGTTGCAACTAAGACGACTATCATCGAGGCTGCTGTTAAGAAGCCGATCGAGCCGAAGGCTGACGTGGTAACCGTTGCGAAGTTTTCTGAGACCCTCGATGATGGCTCGGTTGGCATGTTTCTGGTGCTGGTGTTGTTGGAGGCGCTATTAATTGCTGTAGAGGCTTCGGTTTAAATCAAGGAATCGAACCGGTTTCCACATCAATAGAATGCGCTGGCCGCATATGACGTATCGATATGGGCATGGTATTGCGTTTTTTAATTTGCGGCCACAAAGATGCCTTTTGCAAAGCGCGAGGGCTATCTTGCCCGCGCCGTGCGCCCCGGCAACTTCAGCGCCGTAACGGGCGCCTGCCAGATGGTCCGTCGCGATGTATTTGAGCAGGTCGGAGGCTACAACGAGGAATTCGCCGTCGGCTTTAACGACGCGGACTTTTGCCTGCGCGTATGGGAGGCGGGCTACCGTACCATCTTTACGCCCTATGCCGAGCTGTACCACTACGAGTTCACCTTGCGCGGCAGGGAAGAGGCCAACGAGGAAAAGCTGCGCCGCTGGAAGCGCGAACAGGCCCTGTTCATGCAGCGCTGGCCGGAGTTCTTCTTCAACGGCGACCCCTGGCTCGGGCCAAACCTATCTGCCGAGAACGAGTACTTCTCGCTTTAGCGCGAAGTGATGCCAAGATTCGGCAAAGTATCCTCAAGAGCCGCAAGGGCGGTGGGGTTCAAATACTCCTCGTTCAAGCGGCTCTTGTCATATCGAAAACGTGTGCCTCGTGAGCATTCGACGAGTTCCGCAGTAAAGAATTTCTCCCAGCTAAAAAACTCTAAGCTTTCGATATGTTCAGCGGGATTAAGTAGCATCTCCTTAATGTGTTTGCTGTTGAATAATCCCGACTTCAACACGAGCCATTCGAACGATTCCGGCAGGAATAGCTTGATGTTCTTTCGGCGCTGTAGTGCAGTTGCTTCTGCAATTTCTGGTCCAAAGGCGGCGCCGTCGGCAATCACGAGGATATCGTTTTCTGGTGCGTCCGTAATGCAATTGCAGATATTTGATTTTCCACCCGCGCTGATGCACCTAATACTGCTCTTTTTGCATAGCAAACTGAAGAATTCGTAGCCCGAATTTGTGTCCTCGACGATGACAAGCTCGGGCCTCTCGCCTTTAAATTCAGTATCACCGTAAATACGATATGTAGAAGTGTAGACACGAGAGTAAACGGGATACTTCGTTGTGGTTCGGTTGGTGTTCTTAAGACCGTAGACTTCATCAACGCTATAGGGCAGTTGGCGCAGTGACTCTCTGGCGACGATTACGTAGTAGTTTGAGCTACGTTTTGCTTCATGGGCAAATTCTCTTGATCGAACAAAAGTATTACCCTCATCAATAAAAACAATGCTGCTGGAAATCTCTTGGAGGTCTCTGCGCCAATTCTTTCCAGCTATTGTCTTGCAGGGAACTTTGCAACTTACTGTTACGCCGCTTTGTGGACCTAATTCTTCGTGAGCAGCCACCATATCGAGCAACGTCGTTTTGCCCGTGGCGCTGTTGCCTTGAATGATGGTCAAGTTTCTATTGATGGTCAGTTTAAACTGAACGCGGTTGTTCTGAATAACTACCTTGTATGATCCGCGCATCAGGAGTTCTCCCTTAGGCATTTTCCAGCTATGGGAACAAGGTCAAACATCGTGTGGACCACGTCGCCCGTGTTGGCAACGGTCACCGTAAATTTACCGTTTCCAAAATCCAATATATGGTAGAGATTGATTGTTAAGTCCTTTTGCGCGGCGATTCGCAGAATCCAATAAGCGCAATTGTCACCACAGTTTGAGGCGTTATATACGTTTTGCGGCATGAAGTACATAAGCAGCAGTGTTTTGGTACCGCTCGAGAGCTTCTCAGGAGGGATGATGCCGAGGATTTTAGTGTCGATTGCATTGGGGCCTACCACGGTGCCCTTATCGATTGATTTAATGATCCTTTGAGCAAAGGCGTCTTGAAACCACTGGGGCGAATATACGTTATCGAAGTAAACCGACGTATTGTAAATAACGTTTTCCATATCACCATAGTGAATTGTTAACACGTTGGTCCCTTCGGGTCGCTGGTTTGGTGTTCGGTGAAATTGATTATATCGCAGCATACGAGACGGGCATTATTGGCCTGTTGTGTATGTGATTAATGCCCATGGCGTGTTTTATCGGAAGTGTTTAGATCGATTGTCTTGTACCTGAGTTGCTTTAAAAGTCTGCGTTCTAGATAATACTTTTTGAGCCTTGCTCCGTGTGGCGGCACGTAAAAGTTGTACTGTGCTTGGGCAGGTAAAAGTCCAAGACGATTAGATATCCGAGAGGATATCGAGCCCGCGTCGGGGAGATAAGGTGAGTCCGCGCCGGGGACTTTAATTCCGGCGGCAATTAGGTTTCCGAAAGGATGCCGTGGCTGGCAGCCAGCAGAAAACCGCTCTACACACTCCTTCCGCGTGCCGCCTGCTCAAACGATTTGCGCCGAAAAGGATATCCGGTTTGTGCCATAAGACGTTGCTGTCGACAATGCACGGGACGGCAAGGACGTGGCGGCTCTCATCAAATTGCAGTCACAAAGATACCTTTTATCGATTTCCTGTTGAAAAACTAAATTGATAGTCTGAGAATAACTTAAGAGAGCCTTAAATCTCGGAGAAAGGATGTCGTATGAATAACCTTCGAGAAAGATGGCGAGGACTAACAGCGCTGGGAGTTGCTGTATTTGCCGCCGCCTGCATGACGGTTGCCCCGGCGCCCTCATTTGCTGATATTGATTCTCTCGTTGGTCTTCAATATATTGATCATAGCGAGTCTCGCAATTTGACAGGTTTCTCTGTTTCTCGTCCTGCTGGAACGTATTATTTCGACAACGATGGCTCGATGCAGACCGGACTCGTTCGGTGCGAGGACGGCAACCTTCGCTATTTCGATCCCGAGACTGGCGTCATGGTCACGAACCAGTGGTATAACGATTATGAAGCCGTTTGGTACTTTTTTGGCGCTGACGGGACCGCGGTGTCGAACTGGCAGCTTATCGGCGGGGATTGGTACTACTTCTATCCCGAAAACCACGATATGGCATACGGCCGAGTTCAGATTGATGGCAAAAACTACTTCCTGAACACCCCTGGCGCCAATGCTGATGGCCGCATGCAGCATAGTGGCTGGATTTATGACTCCATCTATGGAAAGTGGCTCTATGCGACTTCCAGCGGCGAGCTGTTGACCGGTTGGCATAATATCGGTGGAACTTGGTACTATTTCAATGAGTACGGTGTCATGCTAACTGGCTGGATCAACGATTCGGGCACCTGGTACTACGCCAACGCCTCCGGCGCGATGGCCACTGGCTGGCTCAACATCGGCGGTACGTGGTTCTATCTCGACGGCTCGGGCGCCATGGTTGCTAACGGCTGGCGCAGCCTGGGTGGCTCTTGGTACTGGTTCGACGATTCCGGTGCGATGGCCACCGGCTGGCGTCAGATCGGCGGCGCCTGGTACTACTTTAGCGGTTCCGGCGCTATGGCCCACGACTCCTGGGTCGGCGACTACTACCTCCAGTCTTCCGGTGCCATGGCTACGAATGCCTGGATCGGCTCCTATTATGTCGGCGAGGACGGTAAGTGGATTCCGGGCTACGGCCTAGTTTGGTATAAGAACGGTAGCAATGTTTACCATACGCATAAGTGCCGTACCGTTGGTAAGGACGCAAAGGGCTATTCGCAGATCTCTATTCAGGAGGCCCAGAGGCGTGGTGCTTCACGAGAGTGCAAAAACTGCCAGCAAATTGGCTAGCACATTACTGAGTTAGTTTTGATTGAGACCCCGTTGCCCTGAGGTGACGGGGTCGCTGCGTGATTGGATACCGTGCTGCTATGAAGAAATGCTCATTCGGGGTGCTGGTCTTTTCCGGCCTTGTTTCTTTGGGGCTCCTTTTGAGTTCGCCCTCGATGTTATACGCCCTTGATTTGAATAACACTGACGAAGGTTCCGCATCTAACGTTGCTATTGCTTCTGTTGAGTCAGCCATTGATGCTCAGCGCGATTCGACCTTCGCTGTCGAGCAGAACTCTCAGGTGGATAATGAGACCCCTTCTGAGGTTTCGAATCAAATTGTTTGGCATCAGGGGTGGATATCACCCGAAGAAGGGGCTGGTTTTTGGCGTTGGGGCTTGTCCGACGGAACGATCGCTGTTTCTTCTTGGAGACATATAAACGGTAGCTGGTACTGGTTTGACGACGAAGGTCGAATGGCTCAGGATGGATTGGTTCAAGTTGGGGGTGCGACGTATGCCTTCTCCTCTTCGGGCGCAATGCGTGTCGGCTGGTACCTAGATTCTACGGGCTCCACTTCTGCTTGGCGTTATTTCTCCGGTTCTGGCGCCATGGTAAAAGGCTGGCTTTCAGATGGCAGCAACTGGTATTGGCTGGATGATGAAGGCAAGATGGTCCACGACTCGATGCTACAGATCGGGGGAGCCACGTATGGATTCTCTTCTTCTGGCGCGATGCTTATCGGATGGCATCTTGATGCTTCCGTTTGGCACTATTTCTCCGGCTCTGGCGCCCTGGTAAAGGGTTGGCTCTCGGATGGGGGCCGTTGGTATTGGCTTGATCCTGCGGACGGTTCTATGGCCACCGGGTTGAATGCATGCAATGGAACCCCTTATATCTTTAACGGATCGGGGGCCATGCTCTCCTCCCAGTGGGCGCTTATTGACAACAACTGGTATTACGCTGACTCCAACGGCTTGCTGCATGGAGGCTGGTTACTTCTAGGGAATTCTTGGTATTACCTGGATCCAGGAAGCCATATTATGCTCACGGGCTTTGTGCAAGTGGGTACATCCTCCTATTTCCTTACGAGTTCAGGTGCCATGGCAACAGGCTGGGCACTTGCTGATGATACTTGGTACTACGCCGCATCAAACGGAGCAATTCAACGAGGGCGATGGATAAAGTCCGGAAGCGCCTGGTATTACCTTGATGATGTATCCGGCGCAATGCGTACTGGTGAATACACGGTAGGCGACACGCGCTATTATTCTTATGATTCCGGTGCGATGGCATCTTCGTGCTGGATCAACTTGAGCGACGGTATTTCATGGGCGAATTCGTCTGGAGCACTGAGCGAGCCGTTGCCTACTTCATCTGATGGATCTCCCGTAGTCGCTGGTCGTGCTGACTCGTCTTCATTGCCAGGTGTGATTCATATTGGAGACGCGGTTTTCTATGCGGATGCAAACGGTGCCGTCAATGTAGCATCTGGTTGGATTATGTCGAAAGACGTTTCTGACGAAAGCGGCAATACTTGGTATTACGCATCTTCCAATGGTGTTCTTAAGTTTGGTTGGCAATATGTCAACGGTGCGTGGTATTGGATGGACCCTTCCACATTCAAGATGAAAACTGGATGGCTTAATGACGGCGGTACGTGGTACTGGCTCCAGCCTTCGGGCGCCATGTTTGCTAACGGGTGGCTGAAAATCGATGGCGTCGACTATTACTTCAATGCAAGTGGTGCATGGTTGAATACGTCTGGTTCTGTTTTAGGGGTTAATAGGTCCAGCCTGGTCAATTGGCTTATGAGCCACGAGAACGATGGCTATTACCGTGGAACACGCTATGATACGCATCTTAGCCAAGAAACATGCATGTATCCAAAGGGTGATCCTCGTTGGGACGGGTATACCGGTATGAACTGCGGCGGATTTGTATCGCATGCATATATGAAAGCGGGCGGGAATTTAGCTCCAATTGCCGCCGAGCAGAGCCATTCCCCTTGGAGTGGTGGTCCCGGAAGGGGCGGCTGCGTTAACGCTTATCGTTGGTACGGCTACGCTATCGATACGTGCGCAAACGTGACTTATTTCAACTCTATTGATGAGTTGTTACGTAGCGGTTTGGCTCGTAAGGGGGACATTGTGTTCTTCAATCCTTACAACCCATATGCGGACGATAGCCACATTGGCTTTTTCTGGGGCAATACGCCTAGTGAAAACTTGTTTTGGCATAGTGACGGTTATGGAAACCGTATTTCTGGTTTGACTGCTTTGAGTCCATCGAAAGTAATATTGATTCGTTAGAATTCCGAGTTGTAGGGGGCTCTCTGGGCCCCCTACCTTTTTGACATCTGGTTTGAAAGCTAACTGATGTCGGCATTCTTTGGGGCTAAGAGTAGGGACTAGGAGTCCTTGGTTTCACCCTGCTGGGAAGTTCTTGTTTACATTGTGGTATTGCGTGCAGTTATTTGTCGTCCTAGATGGCATCTTGTCCAGTTGGATGTTCGGAAATCTTTCACAGCCATGCTGTAAGCTAAACGCAAACAAGAACGAATGACGAGGTTTACATGAGCAAACATCTTAAGTTATTTTCGGCATTGTTGGTGCTGATGGTCCTTGCGCCCATTTCTGTGTTTGTTTTCCCCTCGAACGCGGAAGCTGCGCGGTCCCTAGTTGAGAATTCCTGGCGTTATGAGGGTGGGCAATTGGTCGCAGAGGATGCTTCTTCCGAAGAAGATGGAATAGCCTTATTGTCCATGGACAGTCTTCCCGATGGGGCTACGGCGCAGGGCATCGATGTCAGTGAGCATCAAGGACGTATTGACTGGAATGCTGTTAAGGCTTCTGGTATCGATTTCGCTATTCTGCGTGTTGGATTTGGCGCTCCATCTTGGGGCGGTCGAGTTGACTATCAATTTAATCGAAATATTTCTGAGTGCGAGCGACTCGGAATTCCCTACGGCGTCTATATCTATTCATATGCTTTTGATAATCAGCAGGCAGCCGATGAGGCGTCAATGGTGATCAATTGCCTTTCTGGTCATAATCCAAGATTGCCGGTGTATTACGATCTTGAGGATAACTCGATAATTGCAAATGGACGTCAAACCGGAATTGCATCGAGGGCGCAGGTTTTTTGTAATAGGATTTCTGCCGCAGGATATGAGCCTGGTATTTATGCAAATTTAAATTGGTTTAACAACATTTTGACTGACTCTGTATTTAAGAGTAGCTCTTGGGATCATTGGATTGCTCAATATAACTCGCAATGTGACTATACCGGCAATTACAGTTTTTGGCAGTATAAGAGCAACGGAAAAGTCCCTGGAATCAACGGCAACGTTGATATGAACTACGCGTATGTTGATGTCTCCCTTTATCATTGGCAACTAATTGACAGCACCTGGTATTATGCAGCCTCCAACGGCAAGGCGTATACCGGATGGTTGTTTCAGAGTGGCACGTGGTACTGGCTTGAGCCCGACGCGGGCGGTGCCATGGCTACCGGCTTTCACGAGTGCAACGGTTCCCTGTACTGGTTTAATTCGTCCGGCGCCATGGCGACCGGGTGGGTCCTCGACGGCGGCACCTGGTACTACGCGACGGGCTCCGGCGCGCTGGCGCGCGGCCCCGTTTCCGTCGGCGGCTTGCCCTACTGCTTCGACGCCCGGACGGGGGCCATGCTGACGGGCTACCAGACGGACGCGCAGGGCGTCCGCCGCTACTTCGGCAGCTGCGGCCCCCTTAACGGCTGGGGCTTCGTCGACGGCTCCTGGTACTGGTTCGCTGACGGTATCGCCTCGACCGGCTGGATTCGCACCGGCGGTTCCTGGTACTGGCTCGATCCCGAGGCGGGCGGCGCCATGGCGACGGGCCTCCATGTGTGCAACGGCGCAGCGTACTGGTTCAACGCCTCCGGCGCCATGGCGACCGGCTGGGTGCTCGACGGCGGCACCTGGTACTACGCGACGGGCTCCGGCGCCCTCGCCTCCGGCTGGCTCAGCCTAAGCGGTGCATGGTACTGGCTCGACCCCTCGACGCATGCCATGACCACGGGCGTTCAAACTATCGGATCATGTGAATACATATTTAATAGTACTGGCAAGATGATGGCTAATTGCTGGTCAAACGGCGATGGGTCTTGGATGTATCATTCGTCATCCAGCGGCGCAATTGACCTTAAAGGCATCATGACCGATTCAGGAATCCAGCTGATTGACGATGACGGTAATGCCAGAACTGGTTGGATTGAGAGTCAGGGTGCTCGATATTATTGTTCTGCTAGTGGAGTAATTCTGACTGGGTGGCAGCAAATTGCTGGGTCTTGGTATTACTTTAACCCGGATGGTCGAATGGCGACCAGCTGGCTTAACGATGGTAGCAACTGGTACTGGCTGGATTCCGCTTCTGGCGCGATGAAAACGGGATGGCTTTCTCTTGGGGGCACATGGTATTACCTTGATGTCGCACGTGGGGGAGTAATGTTGAGCAACGGTTGGTATTGGATCGGCTCCACTGACTACAAGTTCAGTTCATCCGGCGCAATGGTTGGCGCTTGGGTCGATGTCCCTTGCTATTCGCAGTACCCGGAACTTCCTACTGGCTGTGAGTCGGTTGCCCTTACAAACTTGCTTAACTACTATGGTTTCGGTTTAGGTAAGACGATTATTGCGGATTATTACTTGCCCAAGGGAAGCAACGGCAACTTTGTTACCGCTTTTGATGGCAACCCAAGGCGTAGCAGCGGGGGTCTCATGGGATGCGTCGCCCCTGCGATTACTATTGCTGGAAATAACTTTCTGCGTGCTGCTGGAAGTGGCAAGCAGGCAAAAGACGTCTCTTTCTCGTCAATTTCTTCCATTAAGAACAGGCTGACCTGTGGTCAACCTGTTGAGATGTGGAATACCGAGTGGGGAAGTTGGCCAGGAGGCCGTTATGCTGCTCGTTGGTATAACGGGCATTCCTATGGTCTGTGGGGCGGTAATCATGCCGTAGTCCTTAAAGGCTATGATGACGAGCGGGGAATTGTCTATCTTTCGGATTCGATTAACGGCAATGTTACGCGAAATGCCCAGGTGTTCTTCGGTACGTGGCAACAGATGGATAGCCAGGCCGTGGTAATTGAATAGCCATAATGCTAAAAAGGGAGAGCTCGACGAGCTCTCCCTTTTTACTGCATTGTTAATCAAGCTACGCTGTCTTATTTCGTCCAAATAGTTCGTCCCAGTTACTGGCTGCCAAAACTGTTCCGCATACAATTACAATGCAGCAGATTACAGATGCCATGTCGGGAATTGTTCCAAGCAAGATCAGGCCAAAGACCACCGACCATGCCGAATAGGATATATTCAGAGCCATCGCACGCGCTGCTCCGATTGCCGCAATGCCCTTGTAATAGAACAGATAGGATGCAGTTCCTGCGAGTCCGGCGAGTGCAATAATCAATGTGGGCATGCTTGGGATAGCGCCCAACGTGAAATGCCATGCTCCGAAGAGGGGGAGTACGAGCGCTCCATAAACAAGCGCACTTGTAGTTTCGCGGATTTGCAAAGCTGTTTCGTCATCAACGGCATCATCTTTCATTCCCCATGCGCACAGCACCGCTTCGGATCCCCATCCAATAACGGCAAGCACCGCGCCGAGTAAGCCGAGGGGGGCATTTGCAATCTCGCTCGATCCGGCCGATAGATAGCCCATCGTCATTACACCGCAAAGAGCAACGAGAAGGGAAAGAATCTGGCCTTTGCCCATTTTCTCCTTCAGCAGTACGAAGGAAAGGAATGCTCCGACTGCGGGATAGAAGGCGGAGATGATTGCCGTGTAGGCAGCTCCGATGTTATTAATTGCCAATACGTAGCCGGTCATTCCGATAGGTCCACCGAGTAGGGCGCCGGCGATGACGACCTTGCCCGAACGAGTTTTAAGTGCAGCGAGCGTGTCTTTTAGTCTGCCTCGGACTCCCATGTAGCCAAAGAGCCAAATTGCACAGAAGGCATCATGGAGAAAGGATCCCGCAATGGAGGCGCATGCAAGCGCTTCCGCCGATCCAATATAGGGCGCAAGCGCCAAGCCGATTCCAAGAATTACTGTATCAAGGCCCCAAAGAAGACCGCTAAAAAAGCCGAATTGCATCGTTACTCACCTTTCCGATAGATCTCCAGTGCCTTTTTGAGGTATTTGGCACCGTAATTGAAGTAGATATAGAGCCATTCGCCCACGAAGTCGCCTTCGGCTTCTTTCAGAAGAGACCAGAGGTACCAGCACCATCCTGCAAGGGCAATGTGCGCATAGTTATGCGCAATTTCGTTGTTTGTTGCCTTGCGCCCAAAATATGCATCAAGCGCGCGGTCGACTTCATCTTCGGAAAGCTCACAGCAGACACTGCACGTTCCAAAATCGTTCGCGTAATCGCTCATGCCAGCATATTCCCAGTCAATGAGATAGTACTTGTCGTTTTCATCGATAAGGAAATTGAGGTAAAAGAAGTCATTGTGACAAAGGCATTTTGGCGCATTGTCGGCCTGAACAAAGTGCTCCAATTCATCGATTTCGGCGGCCATTTCCCTGTAGCCTGGAATGTCGATGGGACCTTTTTCCAGAAGAAGTGATTCGTAGCGCTTCGCTTCGAGGTAGAAGTCAAATTCGGTTTCGACATTTGCACCGCTCTCGTGAAGCGAACGACACATCTGCATCATTCGATTCATTTGGGCAGCATCGTGCGGATCAGGCTGCTTTGCGTTGGGTACAAACTTCGAAATTTTCCAACCGCGCTTTGGGTCCTCATGAATGAACGTATCGTCAAGGCCGAGTTCCTTGGCCTTTTTAAGTGCAGCTACTTCTCCATTTCTGTTAATAAGCAGTTCGGTTCCGACTCCCGGATGGCGGTAAACGTACTCTCCATCATTGGTTCTAAAGTGGCACGATAGATTCGTAAGGCCTTGTTTAAGGGGATAAACGTCGTGAATCTCTGATTTGGAACAGCCGAGCACTTGCTCGATGTTATCGAAAATGTCGGAGTCAACGTTTTCGATAAAATGCGGATCAAAGACACGCAGCTCATCAAGAGAATCGAATTCGTTAATCTCGCCCTCAGGATACTTTTTGATCACCATATCGAGCTCCTTGATGTGCTCGATATATAGATCTTCCCAAAGCTTGTCCGTTGTTTCGGGCTTGTTATATTCCGTTTCAAGAATCTGCTTAAATGCAAGTGAGAAGGCTTTATCAAAGTAGACATGTCCGAGCATATACCAAGCATCGGAACCGCCAATCGTAACATTGGTGATTCTATCCATTGCTCCCGTTTGAATGCACCATTCTTTGGTGGCGCCTTCAGCATATTGAGCAGAATAAAATGCTTTCCAAACATATGCTTCAAACGGATTGTTTAGAAGGTAATCATCGCTTGAGCAAATGTAGGTGTTGCCAAGCCGCTCTTTTACGCACATAAGCGATGCGTGGTTATTTTTGGATGCGTATTCGTTGTTGACGACAATCGAAACGCCGAACTTGCTTTCAAGATAGAAGAAATACTCTTTTTTATAGCCGACAACGACGGTGATATTGCTGATACCCGCGTCTTGCAGCTGCCTAATCTGACGCTCAATGAGAATCTCACCACGTACTTTTAAAAGGCCTTTGGGCTTTTCATACGAAATAGGGGCAAAGCGGCTCGAAAGCCCCGCAGCTAATATCACTGCGTTTTCAACCTTATAGGGGTGAAGTGCTTCGTAACCATTGTCGGTTAGGCTGTCCGATTCGAGAAGGCCCTCATTCGTAAGCTCTTTATTTGCTGCGTTTACTGATCCAAGTGAAAGGCCGGTGCGCTCGGCGACTTCTCGCTGGCTGGCATATGGGTTCTTTAAGTATTCGTATAGAACTGTAAAGTTACGCTTGGTCAGTTCCACTGCAGGCCTCCAATTAAGATGTTCATTGCTTAGGGAAAGAATAGAATGATTGAACGTTATGTTCAATTTAATATATTAATCTACATAGACTGAACAGACAGTAACGAAAATCAATCTTGGAATGTGGATTAAAATAAATAAATGAGATATCTGGGAGGGTCGCTTATGTATCGATTCGAAAAGAAGGCCACGCTTGTTTGTGCTGCTGCGTCATTAATCACTGCTTGCTGCTTGCCCGGTCGCGCGCGCAGACGTGGTGTAAGAGTGTCCTGAGGTCCGTCGCTGCAAGTC
>OFRY01001177.1_pt1 | contig 12223 bp, 13 predicted proteins | sample 1543171 | NCBI WGS metagenome assembly OFRY01 (sample SAMN04209240, study PRJEB22552) | human gut metagenome | biome: gut; material: feces | host: Homo sapiens | place: USA: Oklahoma | reverse complement strand
AAAACTGTCACGAACTCGCTGCTTATCTCGTTAGTTGTAGTAGAAGCCGTGCATATGATATGCTTCGCAAACAACGAGAAGAATTGCTGGAAGATGTCCCAAACGAACCAGATGCCGCTCCGGTGCCGGATGATGCAGCAGTTAGCACCGATAACATTGAACGTCTAACAGAACTGATTGGCCAAATGAAACCGATGTACCGTGATCCGCTACGCCTTTTGGCAATGGGATATACAAACCGTGAGATTGCAAAATCGCTGGGATTAACGGATGAAGTGGTACGAACACGGCTCTTTCGAGGACGAAAACTATTATGGAAGGAGATGAACAGCCATGAGTGAGCGGACAGACATTTCATTTGATGCGGCTTTGATGATGGCACTTCGTGCAGATGCGCAAAGAGAACTGGATTCGCTTCCAACGCCAAAGCAGTTTGAGGAAATCTACCCAGATACGTCCCAATGGGACGAACGAATGACAGAGGCCTTAAAGAAGAAAAAGCACCACCCAGTGTTGAAACGAGTACTAATTGCGGCATTGACACTCGTAATGCTGACGGTTGGTGCTCTTGCGGTCAGCGCTGATTTCCGCAGGGCAGTCTATACGATGATTCAAAAATTTCTGCCCATTGAGATGCAGCTGACTTATCAGGTGGATGGCGAACCGCTGGAGTGGCTCCCGGATGGATACAGCGACCATTATGTGCCGAACGGCTTTGAAATGGACGATGTGCAGAAATTTGAGCGAGCAGAAAACTTTTTACATGTTTACTCGTCAAAAGAAACAGAGGAAAGCTACACAGTCCGTTGCTCAATTATCCAGCCAGGGCAGCAGTCCCTGTTTGATAATGAGCATACAGTGTACGAAACCGTAAAGGTCGGAGAAGCAGATGGTGTACTTGGAACCAGTACGGATGAACATGGAAAGAATGTTTATACTCTAAGTTGGGAACATCGGGGGATTACACATACCGTTATGGGAAACATTCCATACGATGAGATTATGAAAATTGCGGAAGGTATCCGTTAAGAAAGCTGGACACTTGTGAGAGTTCACAAATGTCTGGCTTTCTTTTTGTCTGAACTTACAAAGATGGAAAATTTGAAAAATTTTCTCCTGAAAATTGAAACGAAGCGAATGCGAATTGCGTTGATTATACAAAGGCTCTTGATGGGAGCAAAAAAACGGAGGTGTATGTCTATGTCGAAAAAGCGTTTGTTGTCCATTGTTGTTTCAGCGGTGATTCTCTTGAGCTTTGCCTGCACCGCAATGGCCGCTGAAAAGTCTGAACGGTATGTAGGCGATAGTACGGTCAACGGATCTATTTACCAAACATACTATCAGGTTGATGCCCAGACTCGAACTGGAGTAAAGAAAATCAGCGTTTCAGGCGTTCTCTATGAAAAGGGGACAATTGGAACATGGCAAAAAGTAAGTAGCTGCTCAAACAGCAGCACGACCTCAACCTGCATGGTGAGCAGTAGCTTTAACACTAAGCCCGGAAAATCTTATAGGCTTGAGTATTCTGCGACCTTTAGCTATTCCGATGGACGGAGCGAAACCATTACCGGAAGTACCAGTAGATAAGTGGAGTTTGTTATATATTTCAGCAAGTTAGAAAGGTGTGAGGTAATTATAAAGGCGAGACCAACGCGAGTTATCCGATACCTAGCTATAGTCGCACTGTGCTTGCTTTTGGGCTTTATGCTTGGAAGAAAAAGCAAATATGAAAAACGAGATTATTTGAAACAATTCAAAATTGGAAAAGCAACATACTCTGAATCGTTGATATATGAGGCTTATGGCGGATTGCAAAATGATGGGATAATGTTAGCGGTATACTACGATGTGGATGCAGCCAAAATTATTCATCAACTCGATTCATGGGAGAAAATTAATGATTCTCCAACCATATCTTCTATATTAAAAAATGTGTCGTCATATTTTGGATTAGATTTTGTGATTCCTGAAATTGCAAGTGGAAATTTTTTTCTTTATGATAATAGTCAGCATAAGGAACTACGCTCGGAAGCCGAAATGAATACATTGCTTTTACATTCTGAAGATGTGAATTTTAGTCTCGTTGTCTGGGATGATGAGAAGCACACAATTTATATAGTAGAGTACAGAATTTAAGGAGGTTCGTTATGAAGAGGTTCGTATCATTAATTCTTTCAGTGTGTTTTTTGTTTTCGATAAATACTGTGTCTTATGCTGCTAACATAAGCAGCCGTAAAGCTAGCAATCCTGTTATTCAAAGCATGAATGATAAGTATCATGTTGATTTTTCGGGAATGTCGATAGATGAATTAAATAAGTTTATCGATAAGATGAAAGATGAAGATCAAACACGTGCATCTGGAAATTTGTTAAATAATACACAGCTTGCATGGTTGGCAGCTGCGCAAATTGCACGGGATAAGGGATATGAATGTGCGGCTCTTATGGTTGAATTCTCTGTATATAATATTGACTATTCTGAGAGTGTGACGGATTCTTCGACGCCATTGCTTGACAAGTTAAACACGACAACAGTTTTTAATAATTATAAAAACAAAGTACTTAATAGTGGCTTGAAAGATTTTAGTGGAGGAAGTTGGTCTTTTACAATTCAAAAGTCTGATAATGCAGATTTATTCTATGCATTGCATAGGGTAAGCACCTCTGGAACAGGCTTCATGATTGGTAATTCTATAATGTATTACTTGATTACCGTTCATGACACATTTGATTTTGCATATGACAACAACTATGACGACTTGTTTACTACTACAGTGAACAATTGGGCTTGGTTGTGCCAGCAGACGCATGTGTTGAATCCCATAGAGATAAATCTTAGCACGGCTATTGGATAAAAAATCAGTGGTATTTATTTTTTTGCGAAAGTAAAAGTTGAAATCTAAAATAAGGATGGCTCTAACGTATGAAAAATTTTACGGAGGTGTTTCCAATGCAGAGCAACTGATGTATAAGAAATCTTGTGTATACTCTAAAAGTAAAGAAGGAAAATTAAAATAGCTAGTGAAAAAATATCTCGTAGAATTTTTTTGAAAGCAAGTGGGATTGTGGCTCTTTCTTCAATGGAGCTTAACTCTGGGCTGACTGCTTTTGCAGATAATCAAAGTGATGGAAGCAAATCTCATATCGAGAGATACCATAGATACGATTTTGATACAAAAGAAGAATCTATAGAGGAAATTATAGTTGAAACCAATTCCTTCACGGATGGAGAGACAACTGCAGGCTATTTTCCAAATGGAAAGATTTCGGATATTGATCTATCCGATCTGTATGCGATTATCGGAAGCAATGATATCACTGTTGTTGATAATCCAACGGCAACACCATATTGTAGTACGGTATGCCTACAGATAACGACCAATAATGGAGGGACAAATTATGGTTCTGGATTTATGATTGGGCCTAATGCACTTGCAACAGCAGCACATAATCTATACAGTATAAAGGAAAAAGCCTACGTTAAGTCGGTAAATGTCGCACCTGCTCGATCTGATAATAGTAAACCTTTTGGAAGCGAAAATGTATCGGCAAGTTCGATGATTGTTAGTGATTCTTATCTTGCTGGAACAAGTTCGGAGGATTGGGCGATTATTACGCTCAAGAATAATTTAGGAACGAAAACGGGATGGCTTGGGTTACATTGGCAGTCTAGCAATTATTCATCATCACAGTTGGTGTATGCTTATGGCTATCCGAGCCAAATAAATGGTGCCGATGCGAGATATCGGATGTGTAAATCTTCTGGGTATATTAGAAGTCAGACTTCAAAATATCTCAAGGGCGATTGGGATTTGACAGGTGGCTTTAGTGGTGGTCCTCTTGTAGAATATATTTCTGGAGCTGGGTATGTAGCTATCGGAATCCATAAAGATGGAAGCACAATTGATGGTTCTTCATATCCAACTTCTTATACAGGGGCATTGAGAATAACACAATCGCTTTATACGCTGTTCCTTTCATACAGAGGTTGATAAAATGAAATGCAAACGGAAGATTATGGTTGGCATAGCATTTGTGGCAGTGGTTCTCTGCATTCTATTTCAATCGAATACATTCGGAAGAAAAAAATCGGAACTTATAATTGAAGAAGTTGACCTGAAGAACAATTGTATTTATGCGACTGCAAAAAATCAATTATATGATACGGATGACAATTATATAATTTATGGCGTATCAAACTACTTGAAAGGAAATCTTCAGTTGTCGTATCTTAAAGAAGGCGAAAGCATTCTTGTGATATCAAACGGTAAGGTGTTGCTATCAGATCCGTATCAATTTGATAAAATATACAGTATTCAACTGTTGCAATAGCGTTTCATTTTCTCAATAAATAATATAAGCTATTTACAGCTGCCTCCTCTGTTAAGTGGTGGTGCAGTGCTTATTCTCAATAACGATGCGATTGATGAAAATGATAGACCTTTTTGGAATTTAGAATTTTCTCAATAATCAAGCCCCCAAAATGGCAAACTTGAAATCATCGAGAGATACATAAAATATAGGGTTAAATCGACTTTCGTGTCGAAAAAACAAGTGCTAGAAATAGCAAAATCCATTGAATTTTAGAATGACATTTATAAGAAACCAGTAGATTTGCCTGATATTTGTGATTTCTTTGACCGTTGGGCCATTGATTTTGCACTACATTGATTTTGCACTACTATGAGCAAAGGAAAAACTTAAAATAAGCAAACAACCAGCCATTTGCAGCGACTGCAAGTAGCGGGTTGTTTGGCCTATTTAGAGGTTAGTCTTTCAGTTTGCCATGGTCACAGCCAAGTGAGAGATAATGCTCAATCTCACCACTCAGCACAAGCTGGACGCACTCCAAGGGCTTGTTGTATAGTAGCCAATCAAGTTCAGCTCGCTGTGCCGGGGTATTGCCGTATTCGTCCTCGATGGCAAGGCAGTCAATGGCAATGGCAGAGCCATCAGCGAACTGGGCTTCCGCTCGGTTGGTGTCCATATTATAGTGCCAAGAACGTGCTTTTTGAGAACTATTCTGGTCAAAAATTCGATTTTGTTTCATTTGAATGCCCTCTTTGATGCTTTTATGATTTAGTTTTTTGACGAGATGAGGTCTCTTTTTTCTTTCTCTTGAGTCACCCAACCGCACTATCCTGCATCGCAACTATTCACGATGCTCTCCACATCCGGGCGGTCCATCAGTTTTTGCAGGATGCCAAACTGCTTTTTGGTGCTGGCAGACACCAGATACTGCCACTTTTGCGGCAGGATGGGCAAGTCTGCGATGCTCCACTTGACGTACTTGGCATCGTAGACATTGGGTGGTGCAAGCTCCACCAAGTGCCCCACGCACCAGCTGACAAGATAGCCGTTGCCCTCAAGGTAGCCGTCCTGACGGCTGGTGGCACCGAGGACTTTGGCATAGGACATGGCGACGGACGGTTTCTCCGCCACGATCAATTTTGCGATAAGAATCCCTCCAATCTGTTTCGGATTGTAATATGTAAGGCGGCAAACGCCGCCAATAGAATTATTCTTCTGCGTTATCCTCCTCGCCGGTCTCCTCCGGCTCATCCTCCACAGGGATTTCAAAGTCGCCCTTGTCCTCAGTGTAGTTTGCATCGGGGTCAAGGGCTTCTTTTTCTGCCTGCTTTTTCTGCTTCTGCTTCATAAAGGTGTAAATGCCGCCGCCAGCAACCAAACCGACCAGAGCCAGAACGCCTAAGAATGTGGCAGCATACTTCGTAACTTTGTTGCCACCAGTCTGTTCAGAACCGGATGCCTCCGCTTCTTCCGCAGCCTTTTTCGCATCCTCTTCGGCCTGTTTACGCTCCTGCTCTGCTTGCGCCGCCGTTTCTTTTTCAGCGGTGTAGGCATCGGCATCTTCATCTTCCATCAGGGAAAGAAGGTCGGATTCATCCACAAGATTCATGAAATGAACGGTGTTTTCCCCCTTGTCGTTGCGGTCGATGACCAAGTAGAACGTATTGCCCGACTTCGACACCAGCGTGATGAATTGCTGACCAGAGCCATCCGAATAACTGGTGTGGTAATCATCCACCAGCGTCAGATTGCCCTCCGGCGTTAGGGCACCGGATTCCTCATCGGTCACGGTGACAGCCTCTTCCTCTTCGGTGGTAGAAGTCAGGACGGGCTGTTCCACTTCCTCCACAGGCTCACCGCCATAGGCAAAAGCAGGAGCAGCCATGCCAGCGCACAGTGCCACCGACAGCACCAGCGCACAAACCTTATTCATCATCTTCATTATCAGAATCCTCCTTGTTGAATGTTGCACCAACTGCGGACAGCGCAGCCGGGTTCGGGGTAGTGTTTGCAGACTGCCGCAGCAGCGCAGCCAGCTGTTCCGGCGTGACCTTTGCCGTCCGAACCATCTCGTTCACTTCGGCGGCTTCCGCTTCCTGAATCCGCCGCTCAAGACTTTCGATGCGGTTGTTGATCTTGATGCGCCGTTCCTTCTCTTTTTCCAGAGAAGCGCGCAGCTTATCGAGTTTTTCGCTCATTTCTTCCTCCAATCATTTTGAGAGTCGCCCAAAACCGGACAGATATTTCTGCCAGTAGGACGAATGAATATCGGCATACTTTATGGGGTCTCCAGCGCTGACCATCATGCCGTTGCCAAGGTAGATGCCCACATGACTTTTTCCGGGGGTATCATACGTTCCCTCGAAGAAAACAAGATCACCGGGCTTTGCTTCGGCTTCGGAAATGTGCTGGCTTTTCTGCCAAAGACCGTTGGCTGTGGTGCGCCCTACATCATAGCCGTTCTGGTTGTACACCCAACAGACATAACCTGAACAGTCGAAGCCGGTTTCCGGGGTGGAGCCGCCCCACACATAGGGTGTGCCCACATACTTTTGGGCTTCCTTGTAGATGGCGGCAAATTCCTCGTCCGTCAGGGCTTCTGCCGGAACCTGATAGTCGATGCCCGGTGTGCCGGAGCCATCGGAGCCACCGGGCGGCAAGCCGCCGTTGAACAGATAGGGTCTGCCGCCCAGCGTATCCTGAAAGATCTCGTACCGTTTCCATTGGTCAGCATCCAATTCTTCCCGGATGACTACTTCCAGCCCTCTGTTCACCAATTTGGTGTGGAAGATGCGGTACTCATAGGGCACCTGCGTAGGGACTGGGATTCCTGCCGGACTGATGACCCAGACGGTCTTATACCGTATCTGCACCTCCACCCATGTGGTCAGCTTGTACTGCTTTTTGAAGGTATCCTTCAACTTGCCCTGCACCTCTGACCGGGTGTAATCGTCATAGAGAGTCGTGAGAAAAGAGGTCAACTGCCATGGGTCATGCTCGATGGGGTCAAGGTGATACTGGTACTCGTTGTAGCCGGGGTGGTCGGTGGGGGTGCGCTTGATCTTTTTGTCCAGCTCCTTTTCCAGCTTCTTGTAGTCGGTTTCGGCTCCCCGGATGTCCCGGTCCTCTGCGGTGTAAATGGTCTGCCCGGATACCTGCGTGGTGCCGGAGAACAGAATGGAACAGGACGAAAACGCTGACATGACCAGCAGCAGGAGCAAAAGAAAAACGCCCACGATCAAAAGAACGTGCGCGTTGCTCTTTGCAAAATTGGCAATGCCGTTGACTGCGGTGCTGACCACCGATCTTCCTTTGTCGATGACCTGCTCCATGCCGGACTTCGCAGCAGTGGTGCCATTGGATACCGCCTTGCCGCCTGCGGTCTGCGCCGCTGTGCCCGAATGGGCGGCGGCATAGTAGCTCTGCCGGATGTCCTGTTTCTGCCGCCATCGGGAGAGCCAGTTGGAGCCGCCCTCGCCGGTGCAGGATGCGCCTGCATCTTGTGCCGCAGTCGGCTTCTGCGGGGAAGATTTTGCGGTTTTGGCACCCTTCTTGCCCTGCATCTTGGCTTTCTTTTTCAGTTTTCTGGCGTATCTGCTCTTGGAAATATCGTGGGTAGTCTCAGCGGCTTTTTCGCCCTCGCTTAAAGCCTGCATGCCCACATTATCGTCCTCGTACTGGTCAATCTCCCGATGCACCGCAGACCGGGCGGCAGCAGCGGCATACATAGCACGTTTCTGCTGCTTTGTCATGCGGGATGCTTCATCCGGGGTGATATCGGCTTTGCCAAAACGCAGGTGCTGCGCCTTTTCCGCTGCCTTGTCTGCATCCTGCTTCAGTTTCTGCTTTTTGGGCTTAGACTGTTCCACTTTAGACTTTTTTGGAGGAGAGCGCGTGGCCGTGCGCTCCTTGTCTTCCTCAAATTTCAGCCTTGGCTGTTTCTCACTCATGCTTTTGCGCCTCCGCAACTTCGGAAAGGCGGGTCGTGAGGATGCGGTAGAGTTCAAGGTCTTTCGGGAAGTGGTCAACAAAGGGCAGGATCACGTTACCGAAAAACAGCAGCCCTTCACCTTCGCCGGAGTGGGTCACATAGGAAAGCTGATGGGGCGAGATGTTGAGCTGCTTTGCGAGAATCTGTCGGTCTCCGTTGGCCTGATTGAGCATATACACAAAGTCCGAGTTCTCGAAAATGTTCGATACTTCGGGACTTGCCAGCAGATCTTTGACGTTCTGCGTTAGGGCTGTCGGGATGCCGCCCCACTTGCGGAAACGCTTCCAGATCTCCACGGAATATGCTGCGGTCTGTTCCTCCTTCAGCAAAAGGTGGAACTCGTCTGCATAGTACCGGGTGGATTTTCCGGCACTGCGGTTGGCGGTCACACGCCCCCACACGGCATCCTGCACGATGAGCATACCCAGCTTTTTGAGCTGCTTGCCCAGCTGCTTGATGTCGAAGCAGACGATGCGGTTATTGATATCCACGTTGGTGTGGTGGTTAAAAATGTTCAGACTGCCCTTGACGTAGATTTCTAGCGCAGCCGCCACATGGCGGGCTTCCGGTTCGTCTTGCGTCAGCAGGGCGTTGTAGAGGTCTTCCAACAGCGGCATATTTTCTGGGGTGGGATTCTCGAAATACTTGCGATAGATTACATGGACGCAGCGGTCAATGACCGTCTTTTCCACCGGCTGCAACCCTTCTTTGCCGCCCACCACCAGTTCGCACAGGGACAGTACAAAGTCGGCTTTCAAAGCCAGCGGGTTATCCTCTTCCGAATAGTTGCTGTTGATGTCCATAGGGTTGATATACTGGGTGCTGGCAGGGCTGATGTGGATGACCTGCCCATGCAGACGCTCCACCAGCGGAGCGTACTCTGCTTCCGGGTCGCAGATGATGATATCATCGTCCGTCACGAGGAACGCATTGCAGATCTCACGCTTTGCGCTGAAGGATTTACCGGAACCGGGAGTGCCCAAAATCAGACCGTTGGGGTTCTTCAGCTTTTTCCGGTCAACCATGATCAGGTTGTTGGACAGGGCGTTCAAGCCATAATACAGGCTTTCCTTGCCATTGTCGAACAACTCCTGTGTGGTAAACGGCACAAAGATTGCCGTGCTGCTGGTGGTCAGACCGCGCTGGATCTCGATTTGGCAGTCTGCCAGCGGCAGCGAGGACATAAGCCCCTGCTCCTGCTGAAAATCGAGGCGGCATAATTCGCAGTTGTGCTTCTGGGCAATGCTGACTGCCTGAAACACGTTGGTTTCCAGTTCCTGCTCGGTCTTGCCAGTGTTCAAAACCAGAAAAGTGACAAGGAACATCCGCTCGTTCTGGCTCTGCAGCTCCTTCAAAAGTGCCTTGGCATCCCTACCGTAAGTCGCCAAATCGGACGGAAGCACGTCCATATCGTATCCGGCGCGGACGGCTTTTTTCTGCTCCTCGATCTTGGACCTATCGAGTTCGGTGATGGTGTGTTTGATGGTTTTGATGGCCTTGTTCTGGTCAACGGACTGGATGTGCATGGTAACGATCTGGCTGGAATCCATGTCCAGAAAATCCTTCAGCAACTGGTCGCTCAGGTCAGAAGCCGTAATATTCAGGAAGCTGACCGCCCCGAAGATGCCGCCCATCTGAAAGGTACGGCTGTTCTTAAACGCCAGTGCAGTGGGGGCAATGGCATCCTTTACGGACAGACCGCTGGGCACAAGGTCTTTCCAGTTGAAGTGGAACTTGTTGGCTCCATCCATGTTCAGCATCCCGTGCATCAGCCGCAGACGCTCCGTACCGTCCAGCGGCTTTGCCAGAACGCCCAACCTGTGAAAGTTGTTCATCAGGTCGTTCTGGATGTGCTCCAACCGAGGTTTGACCTGCGCCATGCTGTCGCCCTCGATGCCGTAGGTCAGAAATTTGGTCTTGGTCAAGCCGTTGTTGCCCTTGGAAAGCTGCTGCCGCAGCATCTGGCTGTACTCGGCGCGCACATCGTCAAAACCATCCTGCTGGTACGGGATGCGGATGGACTTTTCAAAGTCTGCCGAATCGGTGGCGGTGTTCACAAAGGACAGTTCAAAGTGGATAGAGCTGTCGAAAAAGTTGAGAAAAGAGCACCATTCCTCAAAGATGGCGGTCTTATCCTCCTGCTGCGCCAGCTGATAGTTGATATCCTGATATTGGATGGTGCGGGTGTAGTAGCCGGGACGGACACGGCAGGTGCCGTCCTCAAACATCCGCTGGAACGGGATGCTCTCCTGTGCCGTGCGGGGCACCGTGGACTTGGGCGGCTTTTTGCCGTCCTTATTCTTTTTCAGAAACGGAATCATGGGTCATGCCTCCCTTCATAAGCAGTGCATAGTAATTGCGGGTCTGGTACGGACGCACCTTCGGGCGAACAAAACGCGCCTGAAAGTAGTACCGCAGGATCCTTTCAGCGGGCTGGCCGTTTTTCTGGTACATCGCCAGAAAGAACATGGGCAGCATGACTGCCATCATGCCGAGGGTAGCGCCGGAATTGCCTGCGGTGTCCCGCAAAACAAAGAACAGCGGCACCCCTACGACTGCCGCTGCACCAAAACAGATAAGCTGCCGGGCGGTCAGGTTGAAGGCTACTTTGGACTTCACCTTGCTGAAATCGCGCGGCACGGAAATATAAGCTGCCAAAATTTCACCTCCGAATCAATGGGCACCCAGCAGAGTTTTGGCGACAGAGCTGGTCTTGAACAGCGAGAAGCAGAGCAGCACGGTATACCCCACGATGCTCCAGATCGAGTTGATGGCATCCCCGGATATGGCAACATTCTGAAGCAGAACAGCATAGATTGCCACGCAGATCAGGATCAGGAAACCTTGAAATCCCAGCGCGAACAGAGAACGAAGATAGTTCTGTCCAACATGGGATTGCTCATGGTTGCCCCATGTTGCCATGGGCACCGGAGCCAGACTGACCATCATATAGATCTCAATCATTCTTCCGTAGACGATGACGAAAATCACGATGGACAGGATGCGCATGGTGATACCGATGAAGAAGGACTGCAAGAACAGCCCGAACAGGGGGCCGACGTCCATCTGCATCATGCTGGATTGCAGCATGGAAAGCCCGATGTCGTTCACCCGCGTGTTGCCAGAAATAATGCCACTGGAATTTGCCACCACCTGCTGCGTCACGTCGAACACCGCCATGATGATGTCAAACGTATTCGAGATCATCCAAACCGAAATGGCAGTTTTGAAAATCCACTTCAAAATCAATGCCGGTTCAAACTGTGCCATATTGTTGTGTTCAGTAATCATCTGAATCAATTCATAGCAAGCAATGAAGGTCAAAATCACACCTGCAATGGGCAGCACCACATTCCGGGAGAGGGCTTCGATCATAGCGAAAACGCGCGGTTCAAAACTGGATGGTTTGGTGCCGACTTGCTGGGCGATGCCGCCCACTTGGGTGTTCACATCATCAAACAAGCCGGAAAGATTGGACATGATCGCCGCTGTCAGCAGCGACTTGATCCAATCCGAGATCGCTTTGAGAACTGTTTCCACTCAGCGCCACCACCTATCAAGAAAAATGGTTGATAAGGGTCTTGAGCAGGTTGAGCAGAAAAATAATGTGAGTCAGAATCTGCATAATAGCACCGTCCTTTCAGAATAAAGGTGAATATTCGATTTGCAATGCGTTTCCTCTTTATAATAAGAATCCGTTTGCCACGGAGGGGCTGGAAACACTTGCAAGTAAATATGTACGGGGCGGCAATCGCCGCCCGGAAAAGATTAGCCGAACAGACCGCTCAGCAGGGGGATCAGGGTGATACCAATCAGGGCAACGCCGCCGCCAGCCATGAGCTGCTTCATGCCCTGACTCTTTGCTTATGTGCGATAAAGAAGTAATAGAAGTGTAAAAAATTTTGCCGTTCCTATCCGGCA
>OFRY01001173.1_pt1 | contig 12259 bp, 9 predicted proteins | sample 1543171 | NCBI WGS metagenome assembly OFRY01 (sample SAMN04209240, study PRJEB22552) | human gut metagenome | biome: gut; material: feces | host: Homo sapiens | place: USA: Oklahoma | reverse complement strand
AGAGCAGCGAGCCGACCATGCCCGCAACCTCGCCCAGCAGGCGCACGCGCGGCTGAACCAGCGGAGCGGCGGCGGTCAGCACCTCACGCTCACGGTCGGTCAGGGCATCCCAGTTGTCGGCGGAAACCACACCGTCGCGGTGCAGGTACGGCACCGAGCGGCGCAGGAAGTCCTCGGGCTCAAGCATACGGATGTGCTCGGCGTTGATGGAAATGGCCTTGTCGATGTCGAAACGAGCCGGATTGGCCTTGACGTCACGCACGTCGAACTTCTCGATCATCTCTTCCATAGAGAACACGTCGCGGTCGGCGGCGATGGACCAGCCCAGCAGCGCCAGGTAGTTCAGCAGGCCTTCGCGAATGAAGCCGTTGTCGCGATGCAGGAACAGGTTGGATTCCGGATCGCGCTTGGAAAGCTTCTTGTTGCCCTGGCCCATCACGTAAGGCATATGGCCGAACAGCGGCATTTCCTTGGCCACGCCCAGCTCGATCAGGTAACGGTAGAGCACGATCTGACGCGGGGTGGAGCTCAACAGGTCCTCACCGCGCAGCACCACGTTGATATTCATCATGGCGTCGTCGACTGGATTGGTCAGTGTGTACAGCGGATCGCCGTTCGGGCGCACGATCACATAATCCGGCACGGAACCGGCCTTGAATTCGATGCGGCCACGGATCAGATCGTCGAACGCGACATCCTCATCGGGCATGCGGATACGCAGGGCGGGCTTGCGGCCTTCGGCACGGAAGGCGGCCTTCTGCTCTTCGGTAAGATCACGGTCGTAGCCGTCGTAACCGAAAGCCTTCGGGCGGCCGGCGGCCACGTTGCGGGCTTCGATTTCTTCCGGAGTGGAGAAGGATTCGTATGCATAGCCGGCTTCAAGCAGCTTGGCTGCGACATCCTTGTAGATGTCGCCACGCTCGGACTGGCGGTACGGGCCGTCGGGGCCACCCACGTTGATGCCCTCGTCCCAGTCGATGCCCAGCCAATTCAGGGCTTCGATGATCTGGTTGTAGCTTTCCTCGGAGTCGCGCTGGGCGTCCGTATCTTCAATACGGAACACGAACGTGCCCTTGGTATGGCGGGCCTCAGCCCAGTTGAACAGTGCGGTGCGGACCATGCCGACGTGCGGAATGCCGGTCGGGGACGGGCAGAAACGCACGCGAACATGCTCAGGAAGTTCTGGTTTGGTGTTTTCAGCTTCAGTCATAAGCTCCATTGTGCCCCGCAAACCGGACGTGCCATCCAGTCCCACGCACCAACTCGCTTTTCGCGGTCATGAACATCCTGCAGCTAATTGACCCGATGATCGCAGCCACCAATCCTTACAACACCATGCTGGGCATGAGCCGCGCCATCGACGGACTTCCCCAACGCGTCAGAAGATGCCCAAGTCAAAGGGGATTTTTGCGGGGTCTGTCGGGATTGTCCCACACTGCAATATTTTTCAGTATTTTTGGCGATGCAAGAGTATTGTGTTAATCGACTTCACTTTTTTGATGTCGATTCACTTTCCGAAAGGGTAATCTAATGACGGACCCCAACCAATATAATCCGCAGAACCCGCAGCAGGCCCAGCAATATGGCGGTTACGGCTCCTACGGTCAGAATGATTACGGCCAGCAGGCACCGCAATACGGCGCACCCGACTACGGCCAGCAGGCACCCCAGTATGGCGCGCCTCAATACAGCGCACCGCAATACGGCAATGCGGCCGGATACAACCAGCAGCAGCCGCAATACGGCGCACCGCAACCTCAGCCACAGGGGTCCGGCAGCTTCTTCGCACTGACCGCTCCGCTCGACCAGCCGGCCTACAACTGCACCATCGGCGAGGCGTTCATCCGCTTCTGGAAAAAGTACGCCACGTTCAAGGGCCGCGCCTCCCGCGGCGAATTCTGGTGGTGGGTTCTGTGCACATTCATCATCCAGATCGCGTTTGCCGTCATCTTCGCGGTGTTGGGCGCCATCATCGACAGCAATACAGCCAATGGAATGCGAAGCTTCGTCAACACCATTTGGGCACTGGCAACGATTGTTCCATCCCTTGCGCTTTCCGTTCGCCGCCTGCACGACACCAACAAGGCCGGCACCACGCTGGTCATCCTCTACGCGATTGACTTCATCGGTGGCGTTCTGCTGAGCGTCGGCCTCGTCATGACGGGACTTGGCGCCATTTCCGTAATCGGTGGCGGATCGAGCTCGACTGGCGTAGCCGGCATACTCCTGTTGATCATCGGTTTCATCGCATGCCTGGCCACGTCGATCGTGCTCATTGTGCTCATGGCCAAGAAGACCGATCCAGCCGGCGCACGCTTCGACGATCCGGCAGCCGGCAACGGCTACGCCCCAGCCCCGGGCATGCCACCGACCGCAACCGCACAATACGCCCCGAACGGCACTCCGGCACCGGTCGCCGACCCGTACGCAGCGGCTGTTCCGACGCCAACCGCTGATCCGTATACGGCAGCCGCTCCGGCACCTGCAATGCCTGCGCCGACTCCGGCAATGCCCACCGCAGACCCGTATGGCGCTCCGACCCCAGCCCCGGCAGCCACCAACACTCCGTACGGCAACCCGTATGGCGCTCCTTACGGAACTCCGACCGATCAGTACGCAGCACCTGCGATGCCAGCCGCTCCAGCCGCCCAGTACACTCCGGCCGCCCCGGCAACTCCGCATGCAGCCCCGGCACCCGAAGCCCCTTCCATGCCGAGCATGCCTCCGCTGCCTACGGTTCCGGAACAGTCCACCCAGCTTGACCAGACGCAGTTCGATCGCCCCACGTTCGGCAACGATTCGCAGGGCCAGACCCCGTACGGATCCGACGATTCCGACGATTCCGACGATCCTACCGCGTACGGCAACATACAGCACTGACGAAATATGCCTGTTCAGCACTGAACTTAAGAACCGAACTTGCAATAATCAGTACTACATAAAGAAAATCCCGGCACCGCAATCGCAAGTGCCGGGATTTTCTTATTCCTATATCGATAATTCCCACTAATTCGGATTATCTCGGATTGCCCACGTCACGCAGCATCCGCACCTTCGCCTGAATCACCAGAATCATCGGAATCATCCATGTAGCTCATACTTTTCATAGCGTCCGTCATCAAATTGAACTTTTCAGCGAGCGCTTCCTTGCTCTTACGTTCATCCTCATCTTTGGCTTCCTGCTCGGCCCTCTTCGGATCCCAACGCAGGCACTCCGCATGATGATCCCACTCCATGCCCGCGCACGGAATGACATTGTCCGCGGTTATGGTGAATGTGTTGTCGCAGAAGGAATTCTCCTCGAGTGGCGTTGCCCTGCCCGCCTCACGCACAGCATTACGCAGCGCAACCATTCGAGACAAGGTCACGTCGCCGACATAGATCGGCGGAACAGCCATCTGCTCGCACAACTCGTTGATGTACAGCATCACCGGCAGCACGCGCACGGTCTGTTCGTCCACATCGTCAATGCCTTCGCACATGAGATTCATCAGACCGTCACCCACCGCGAGCGCCGCGAGGAATCGCCCGGTGAGCGTCCTTGGGGTCGTGGTGAAAGCGTAGCAGTAGTTGACATCTTCCAGCGCTCCGCCGTCGAAGCCCAGGCTGACGCTCTGCCGAATGTACTCCACGATCTTTTGCAGTATATTGCGGACTTCCGTCTCGACATGGGCGTCGATGAAGATGCCCAGAATGTCGGCCGCTTCGAAGAACAGGTCGGCATTGTTGGTTTCGGAATAATTGCGCATCACATCGTATGCCTGATTGGCCCGCGTGAGCGCTTGCACAATTTCCGGATCGCAACCCGGAATCTCGTCCATTCCCTCGTACACGGCTTCCGCCACGGACGGGTTAATCCCGTGGGACAATCGCAGCATTGCCCTTGCCATGGTGCAGGAGAATCTTACTTGCAGATCTTCCGTGTACTTTGCGTCATTCTCCATCTCCTGAACGGTTTGCAGCGGCCATAATTCCACCACTCCAACACAGCTTTCGATGGCAATTTTCATATGAGGCCTATCGAATAATTGATAAAGCGCTCCGTTGTTGATAGTGAAAGCCATGCGTGCCCCTTTGCAGCTTCGACATTTTGTTTTCCTCACTGGACCCAACAGCATCCAGCCCTTCCATGATTGCATGGAATCCCCGTTCTTTCAACAACCGCCGCACTCATTGTCGCGTGTCTCGGTCAAAAGTTTCCAATCCGGCGATTCCATGCCGCATTATGCGCTATTTCACGTCGGCCGCGGGATCGACGTAAGCGATCGACAATACTTTGCGTGTATCGCAATCGTACGTAATGGAAGTGATGGAGGCGAGTGCCGTATGGCGTAGCAGCATATTATGTTCCGGGTGCCCGGTTTCCAGCATGTGCCTGTAGCTCCAGATGGGCGATTCATGGCTGACTACGATGATTTGCTCGCCGGGATGCTCCCCCACTTTTTCGAGGGCGAACGCTTGCACACGATGCGCGATCGACTGGTAGCTTTCACCCCAGCTTGGCTTCCACAGGTTGCGTACCAGCTTCCAGTTGCCGTTTTTCCAGAGTGCGCCTTCGCCGTAGCCGATGCGCGTGCCGCGGAATTCGTTGCGCGCTTCGATGATGCGCTCGTCGGTGGTGAGTTCCAGCGGCTCCTCGCCACGGGTTTCACGCACTTCGTTGAGTGCGGTGAGGATTTCGCCGGCCGTTTCGCGCGTGCGTTCCAGCGGCGACGAGTAGATGGCGGAAACTGTGTTGAGTCGTGGATTGACGGCAATGTAGTGCGCGGTCGCCTGCGCCATGCGCACACCCACTTCCGACAGGTGGAATCCGGGCAGTCGTTCGTAGAGCAAATGCCCTGGATTTTCGACTTTGCCGTGACGTACGAAATGGATGGTTGTTGCGGGCATCCCTACCGCCTTTCCGCAAGATGCTGCCGGACTGCTGACGTTGACCGATGGAACGAAAATTCTGCAATCGCAAGCTTTGGAAGCGTTGCGCAACCATTTTGCAACAACCGTCTTTCGCCCGCCGGACATCTTTTCGTCCACCAAGTGAACGTGTGGTGAGTACTTACAAAATAGCCAATCGAATTATGTCTGCCAACCTCAATGCACCGCGTGTTGCGACAGTACCTCCGCATAAAGTTGTCTAGTTCAAGAAAATGGCACACAACCAGTCTCCACCCCCTATGCAACACGCTTGAACGTCAATCGATTGACGTTCAAGCAAGGTTGAAGTGAGAGACTGGGGCTGGAGAGCAAACAATCAAGACAGAACGAGGGTATATCAAGCGGTCCGCGGCAACGCAACGCAGCGGACGCAAGCACCAACCGTGAGCAGAAAGGAGCGGCAAAACATGACCAATTCAGTCCTCGCCGGCGCCAAAAGCATCGGCCAACGTCTTTTCGGAGGGTATGCGGAGCTTCTTCGCATACCGCACACCGCCCGATTTTCGGTCGGCTCAGTAATCGCGTGCATGCCGTTCCCGATGGTCGGCATGACGATTACGATTTCCGTGCAGCATTATTACGGCAATTATTCGCTGGCAGGCGCGCTGACGGCCGTGCAGGCGATCGCGCTGGCCGTTGCGAGCCCGGTGCTCGGCAAGCTGGTTGACAAGTTCGGCCAGCGTCAGGTGTCGATTCCGACAATCATCGTGTGGATGATTGCGGCGACCGCACTGGTTTCCTGCATCACCGCCCGAGTGCCGTCGTGGATTCTGTTCTGTATCGTACCGTTCATGGCGGCGATTCCGCCGTGGGGCGCGATGAGCCGTCAGCGTTGGACGACACTGCTTAAAGGCGATACGGAGAAAACGAACCGTGCACTTTCGCTTTCCGGCGTGTTCGACGAATGCATGTGGGTGATCGGCAATCCGCTCGCCTCCACACTGGCCGTGATTTCCGGGCTGTTGGCATTCTCATTCACTGGCGTGTGTGTGGTGGTCGGCGCGCTCATGTTCCTCACCGAACTTTCCACCGAGCCGAAATCGCAGACGCAACTGGCTCGCGAAGCGGGCATGACCCGCAAGGAATACCGTGAGCGCGAAGCCGCCCGTTCCAAGGCGTTGCAGGCGGAAGCGGCCATTGAGTACGCTCGCGATCGCGCACGTTCCGAAGGCAAAACGGCTGCGGAAGTGCAGGCCGCCATGGATCAGGCCGCCGCCGATGTGAATGCCGGGCGCAAGGAATCGATTTGGGGGCCGGGCCTAATCGCCGTATGCGTGACGTGGTTCGGTTTGGGCGCGTTCCAGTCGGCCGCCAGCATTTCGATCGTCGCGTTCGCCACGGAAGCGAATATGAAGCAGTACACCGGTTTCGTGTTCGCCTGCTTCTCGTTCAGCTCGCTGATCGGCGCGCTCGTGTATGGCGCAAAGAATTGGACTATTCCGCTGTGGAAGCGTTTCTACTTCTGCCTTGCCGTGGTCGATCTAGGCATCGGCTCGTTCATGTTCGCCAAACATCTGTGGGTGATCATGATCATCTACCTGTTCATCGGCGTATGCCAGGCACCGACGTGGGTGAACGGCAACCAGCTGATGCTGCACTTGGTGCCGCCCACACGCTTCACCGAAGGCATGGCCTGGATGGGTGCGATGAACTCAATCGGCGGTTCCGTCGGCTCGGCGATTGCCGGCCAGTTCATCGACCGTATGGGATCACACGGTGGTTTCATTGTAGTGACGGCTCTGGCGCTCACCTCGCTGGCGATCGCCCTGTTCGGCTTCAAGCAGATCAAGGACTCCACCGAGCAGCCCATGCTTACCACCGTAAGCGTGTGACCTTTCGCACGTAAAGCATGCAGAGCATACGAAAAGGCGGTGCTTATACCTTTATAGGTGTAAGCACCGCCTTTTCATATTCAGGACTGTCCGGCCGTCTGCGCGAGTCGGGAATCAGGGCAGATTTGATCAGGGCAGATTTCCGGGTTGTGCAGGCAGATTTTCCGAATTCAGGACTACTTGGGCCAACCGTTGGGAGTGTGTTCCAGCGACCATATGCCAAGCTTGTGCGAGAAGCTGTTCTGCCACTTGGCTTCCAGCTCTTCCGACGTGAGGCGGTTGTCGGCTTTGCGCAAACGGTTCATGGCGTTGGTGTGCGTATCGTCGAGCAACCATTTGCGTGTCAGGAAGTTCCACACCATCACCACGGCGGTGGCGATGAGCTTGCCGACGTTGGTGCGGATCAGGTATTCGGTGCTCTGCGACACGTAGGCATCATGGTTCATGCCATACGTGGAGATCCAGATAATGGCGTCGTTCATGAACAGGCCGATCAGCGCGCCAATCACGAAAATGAGGATTTCCATCCAGCGGGCCATGTCGTCACGGTGCTTGAACACCAGTTTCATGCTGGCAATGTAGTTGAAAATCAGGGAAATAATGAACGAGATGGTTGCGGCGAGCACGTTGTGCATGCGGAATACGCCGACGAGAAGATTCAGAATGCCCCAGTCGATAATGAAGGCGATCACGCCAACGAGGCCAAATTTCATAAGCTGTTCAATCAGTTTTCTCACAACGAATATTTAACACGCGCACGCAGACCACCTTGGCAGCCGTTCAGGCAAAGCCCAAAATTTCTCACACAGCCACCCCGACTGCGCCGTTCGACGCCTAGACTGGAGGTGAACCGCAAAGGCTGATTCCAACAATTTAAGGAGAGCATCATGCCAGTCATCCACACTCATGTTTCCGTTTCCACCACCGCCGAGCAGCGCGAGGCGCTGAAGTCCGCATACGGCAAGGCGATCACCGCCGTTCCCGGCAAGTCCGAAGGCTGGCTGATGTGCCCATTTGAAGACAATATGCCGATTTATTTCGGCGGTGACGATTCCAAGCCGGCCGCATACGTCGAGGTGAACGTGTTCGGTCGTTCCGTGCCCGGTTCCGCCTGGGAGAAGCTGACCGAGCAGATCATGGCCGCGTTGGAGAAGGAACTGGGCATTCCGGCCGACCGCACGTACATCCGCTACACCGCCACCACCGACTGGGGCTGGAACGGCGGCAACTTCTGACGAAGTTTCCACCGTTCCTTCGAGGTTCGCCCATATTGCGAACCTCTCACCTCACCTACGGGAAACACACCGTGTTTCCCGCCTCACGGTTCGGGGCGGCAACTTCTGACGAAGTTACCTCCGTTCCTTCGAGGTCATGGCGTTGCGACGTTCGCTAGAAACCGCCGAAATTAAGGTGCAAAAAGGCGGTCACCTACGCATATACGCAAGTGACCGCCCTAAAATGTTGCGATCAGAACGCTACGACTCGTTTATCACACGATCTTCGGCATCGGCGTGGTCAGCGAAACGGTGAGATTCACATGCACCAAACCGGCACCGGAATGCACTTCAACCTTCTTCAACGTCACCGTACGCTCTTCAGCCGGAGCGGAATCGTTGTCAGTCATCGTGGCCGGAGACTTCACCGCAACCAGTGCAAGCGAACCGAAATCAATACCGGCGCTGGCGCACAGGTCCACCGCCTTATTAAGCGATTCAGCAAAACCGTCCTTCAGGATCACGCGATCTGCCGGAACACCATACGCATTTTCGGCAACCCAACGCACGTTCTCCACCAGAGCCATACCCTTGTGGCTGTGCGGCGTGGCCGGCATGGAACCATTCACCACCGCGTCAACGAACGCGTCAAGCTGCGGGGCGAGCGCATCGCCACCATCGCGATACAGGTTGCCGATAATCGGGTCGCGGAATTCCAGATCCTTGGCGGTGTCATTGAGCGCCGGAATCTGATCATCCTCGCCATCCCACAGGTTGATAAGCGGGAAGGTAGGAATATCAAGACCTTCCAAACGCTGCACGTGGAACGGGTAACGCCAGGCAAGCGCCGGATCGTCACGCCAAGTGGAAGCGCGGGTCACCACAATCGCGGCGGACGGCCACTGTGCGCCATACTCGCGGCAAGCAATGTCAAGCCACTTCTGAGCGCCCGCATCAGTACCGTAACCAGCCTCAACAATCACCACGTCATGCAATGCGCAGGCCATTTCCACGGAAACCAGCGTCGGAATGCCGATCGACACGTTCGCGAACGGACCGCCGTGCACATACACGGGAGAACCATTCACCGTTTCCGTCTTCGCCGGCTTCACCGCATCGGAAAGAATGCCGGTAATACGCCACAAATCAACGAATTCACCGAACGTAACGGCCTTGCCGTCCTTCGTGCCGGCAATCATCTTGGCAACGCGCTCGGCGATCTCATCCATGGAACGGGAGAGCACCACGATCTGCATGAGCTCGCAGGTCGGAGTGAGCACCACACGCTCGGCCACATTGCCCTTGCCGCGGTCCACCGCGATCTGACGCAGCGAACGGGACGGCACTTCGGAAACGCGCGGCACGGCGATATCGTCGAGCTTGCCGTCGTCGATGGCCTTCTCAGCGAAGGAAACCAGCAGGTTCTGGGCCGCTTCGATAGCGCCCATTTCGCCGCACAGACCCCAGTCGATCAGCTCAGGGTGGGTCAGGGAAGCCTTGCCGCCGCCCGAAGCGCCACCCTTGGAACCGGCAGCGGTAATGCCCATGCTCGGCTGACGGAGCACTGCGGCCGCATCAATGCCACGCTCACGCAACGCGTCGATCAGCGCGATCGTGGTGGTGGTCTTGCCCTCGCCGCGAGACGCCTTCAGCGGAGTATCGGCGGTGACGAGCACGACCTTGCCATGCTTGCGTGGAGCATCCGGATCATTCTTCAAATAATCGAGATAGCCGAACGCATCAATCTTCTGCACCAAGCCGTACTGGCTGGTGAAATCCTCAATGCTGGTCACTGGGGTTCCTTTCTTCAAATTGGAATGCACGCCATTCTAACGATGTTGTATTGCGGAAAATAATTGGCTCCCGCAACGTGGTCACGAGAGCCGAATAGTGAGATTTTAGAAGTCCGACATGTGGAAGCCGTTCTTCATGTTCATGCTGGCGGTGTACAGCACGGAATCAAGAAGCTTGTCGGTTTCCTCCTTGAGTTGCGCGGCCATGTTTTCGTTGGCTGCGGCAAGGATTTCGCGAGCGTCGTCGTTGCGCACGGCTTCGATGATTGCATCCGGTTCCATAGGCTGAACATCGCCGATTTCGTCTTCCGCATCGAATTCGTCGGTCACGTCACCCACCAAACGTTCGATCTGCTCGTCGGTAGAGGCAACCATGCGGTGGCCCATCGCGCCGGTCTTCTCCTGATAGCGTTCCACGGCGTTGGCGGTGTCGGCGAAGCTGGAATCGCACAGGGCCGCGATAATGCGGTTCTCCCAATAGAAGTTTTCGGATGTGACGCGCGTGGTGGTGTCTTCCAAATACTTCGGCGTGGAGTTGACGTTCGGGAAGAACGGCACGAGCGTGTTGAACGGATTGGAACCATAGGCGATCCACTGGATCGCACGGCTCACCTGCGGGCGGTACGGGCGGATCTGCATCACCGCAAGCTGGCTCTGACGGTTGATGCCGATCGGGCGGAACATATGGCGGGTGCGCTGGTCGCCAAGCTTTCCATACGGATCGTACGGGGTGCCCTGATAGTGGGAGCTCAGCACATACTTCACATCTTCGATGGTGATTTTGCGTTCCGGCTGGCGAGCCCACGGAATATCGTCGGAAACCGGCTTGTGGTCGGCATCCTGACCATCCCACTGCTCGTCGTACGGGTTAAGGAAACGCTGCATGTACCAGGCACGCGGAGTGTTGTACACGTGGTCGGAATCGGAGTGGGAGCCGAACGCGTCACGCGGGTTGAACGGAGTGGAATTCTCCACCGACAGGTCAAGATGGTTGCGTTCGATGAACTCGGCCAGATCGGCGGAGCACATGTGGTCCTCCTGCTCGCCAAGCGCATCTTCAAGATCAAATTCGTCAATGCCCAGCTGGTTCGGCATGGTCACATACGCTTCGTCCGGCACACGCTTGGCGATCCAATGATGGCCGCCAACGGTTTCCAGCCACCAGATCTCGTCGACGTCGGAGAAAGCAACGCCGTTCATCTCATACGTGCCATACTCCTCAAGCAGAGCGCCCAAACGTTCCACACCCTCACGGGCGGTGGTGACGTACGGCAGCACGAGAGTAAGGAAATCCTCTTCGCCAATGCCACCGGCGACTTCCGGCTCAAAGCCTTCTTCGCCTTCCTTGCCTTTGGCCGGCGTGAGTTCCACGAACGGATCGGCACCGAGCACACGCTCATTGGTGGTGAGCGTTTCGGTGGCGCTCATGGCAACGTTCGCTTCGTTCACGCCAGCTTCGCCCCAAATGCCTTCCTTCAGATCGGCATTCGGCACAGCCGTATACTGCAGCGGATTGTCAGGAAGATCGATTTCAACATGCGAAAGCACGCTCTTGTACTTGCGCGGCTGATCTTCAGGCTTGACTACGATGAAGCGCTTCGGGCAAAACTCACCATTTGCACTATCTTCATTACGGGCGATGATGGTCGATCCGTCATAACTTGCGTCTTTGCCAACCAAAATCGTGGTGCACGCCATAATTATTCAGCAATCCTTTCGATTATTGTCAATACGTTTTCGTCGGATATATTTCTGATTTCCGCATCTTTATATCGTTATATTGCTGCGGAAATCAAATTTCTGGCCTTACTTGAGATCCTCTTTCACAAATCAGGCTTTTCCAGTGAGGAAAATAGCGCCCTGATCAACGATTGTACCGGAAGTACGCAGCGCACGTTCCATTTCGTTGAGCCAGAATCCCTGATTGAGGCCGGCGAGCGGAGCCGTGGTACCCCACACATGCAGATAGTAGTCATGATCCTGATCTGGCGGATATGGACCGTTGTAACGCATCGTCACTGCGGGATCACTGCTGCGGCCCTGCAGCAACGGCGAGGCGGCGGACGTGCGTCCCTGAATCGTTTCAGGAATCATCGCGGAAACCGTGCGCGAGAAATCAGCCGGAATCGCGAGCGCGTGAGAATCGTTGAAATCGTACATCAGCGCATCCACGGGCAGGTTCGCGAGGGACCAATGATTCCACTGGAAACCGCATACCGGAATTGAATCCGGATCAACGAATTCCCAATGCAGGAACTGCACTGCAGGATCAAGCGCATCAATGTAGAAGGGGAAGGAAACAATCGGCGTACCGTCGATGCAGTTCTCAGGCGGCGCCGCCTTGGCAAACGCGTCGGGAATGACGGTGAAATCTGCGGAAATCTTCATGCACCCAGTATCCCTCAAGCGTCTGACTCATACAAGGTTTCAATTGACGGCATAACGAAACATAACGAAACGACCCCTGCGGCGAGCCAGTGGGGCACGC
>OFRY01001162.1_pt1 | contig 12355 bp, 6 predicted proteins | sample 1543171 | NCBI WGS metagenome assembly OFRY01 (sample SAMN04209240, study PRJEB22552) | human gut metagenome | biome: gut; material: feces | host: Homo sapiens | place: USA: Oklahoma | reverse complement strand
AGCGCGCCCTCGACGAGGGCCGCCAGGTGCTCTACCTCCTGCCCGAAATTGCCCTTACGGTGCAGATGATGCAGCGCCTTCGCCGAGTCTTTGGCGACCGCCTCGGCATCTACCATTCCCGCTACAGCGACGCGGAGCGCGTGGAGATCTGGAAGCGCCAGCTCTCCGACCATCCCTACGATGTCATACTAGGCGCCCGAAGTGCCCTCTTCCTGCCCTTCCAGCGACTGGGCCTCGTCATCGTTGATGAGGAGCACGAGCAGAGTTTCAAGCAGATGGATCCTGCGCCACGCTATCACGCCCGATCCGCCGCCATCATCCTGGCCAAGCTCTGCGGTGCCAAGGTCCTGCTGGGTACGGCGACCCCTTCGAGCGAGAGCTATTGGAACGCCCAGACGGGCAAGTACGGCTACGTCCGCCTCGACAAGCGCTACCAGGATATGGCGTTGCCTGCCGTCGAGGTCGTCGATGTCAAGGACCTGCGCCGCCGCAAGATGATGACCGGCCACTTCTCACCGCGCCTTCTGGCCGCCATCCGCGCCGCCTTGGCCAGCGGCAAACAAGCCATCCTGTTTCAGAATCGCCGCGGCTTCGCCCCAAGGGTGGAGTGTCATGTCTGCGGCTGGACCCCGAAGTGTCCCCATTGTGACGTGTCGCTGACCTATCATAAGACCATGGGCCTGCTCACCTGCCACTATTGCGGCTACGTTTTGCGCGTGCCCACCGTCTGTCCCAACTGCGAGAGCCACGACATCCGCGGCCGCGGCTTCGGTACGGAGCGCGTCGAGGACGAGTTGCAGGCCCTTGTGCCTGAGGCGAAGATCGCGCGGATGGACCTTGACACGACACGCACGAAGAACGCCTATGAGCGCATCATCAACAGCTTTGCCCAGGGCAAGACCAACGTGCTCGTCGGCACGCAGATGGTGACCAAGGGCCTCGACTTCGACCATGTCGGCGTCGTGGGCATCCTCTATGCCGACGCCATGCTCAACATTCCCGACTTCCGTGCCTACGAGCAGGCTTTTGCCATGCTCTCGCAGGTGAGCGGACGGGCTGGCAGGAAGGGCGATCAGCAGGGCCTGGTCATCTTGCAGACCAGCCAGCCCGACTCTCCCGTCATCCAGCAGGTCGTGCGCCACGACTACCGTGCGTTCTACGACCAGTTGTTCGAGGAGCGCCGCCTCTTCCGCTATCCCCCCTTCACCCACCTTACCTATATCTACCTCAAGCACCGCCAGGAGCGCACCGTCGAGTCAGCCTCCATGGAGATGGGCTCCCGTCTTCGCCAGATCTTTGGCGACCGCGTGCTCGGGCCCGACAAGCCCTCCGTGGCCCGGGTGAAGACCCTCCATATCCGCAAGTTGATGCTCAAACTCGAGTTGGGCATCGACCTGCGGCGCGTGCGCCAGTGTCTGCGCGAGGTGCAGTCGGCGATGCTACGGGCCAAGACCTATGGCGCCCTGCAGATCTATTATGATGTTGATCCGCTATAAAGGTCCTGCCGCCTGTCGGCTTTCTGCAGAAAAATGCCTACCTTTGCAAAGACATAAGATAGGCACAAGATAGCGCGCTGCCAAGTCCTCTGGCCGGGAGATCTCGCAGCACGGAAGTATTCGTATAACAAAACACAATAGATATGAAGAAAATACCCCTCTTACTCCTTTTCCTCCTGTTTTCCCTCGCAGGACAGGCCCGTACGCGCATCCAGTTTGACGCCGACTGGCTCTTTGTTCTCGGCGACGATTCCACGATGGCCTCCCCGTCCTATGACGACCGTGGTTGGCGCCGTCTCTCCTTGCCCCACGACTGGGCTATCGAAGGCGACTTCCATGTTGGCAACCCCAGTGGCGCCAGTGGCGGCGCGCTTCCCGGCGGCGTAGGTTGGTACAGAAAGCATTTCCGCCTGCCCGCAGGCTCGTCCGACGATCGTGTCCTCGTCACCTTCGACGGCGTCTATATGAACGCCACGGTCTATGTCAACGGCCACGCCCTGGGCACGCGCCCCTATGGCTACTCCACCTTCGAGTACGACCTCACCCCCTATCTCGACCGGTCGGGAGAGAACGTCCTGGCCGTCCGTGTCGATAATAGCGACCAGCCCAACAGTCGTTGGTATTCTGGCTGCGGCATCTATCGTCATGTGTGGCTCACCACCGCCTCGCCCCTGCGCGTGGCCCAGTGGGGCGTCCACGCCGTGGCCCAGTGGCGCAAGGGCGACACCTGGGAGGTGAGGGTCGATGTGGCGCTGCACAACGACGGTCCGAAGGCCCCGCAGGCGAAGGTGCGTCATCAGCTTCTCGACCCCAACGGTCGTGTCGTGGCCCGCCATGAAGGCCGCTGCCAGGGCCAGGTGCTCACCGTGAGGAAACCCTTGCTGTGGGATATCTACCAGGGTTACGTCTACCAAGTGGTAACGGAAGTGGTCGTTGGCGGCAAGGTCGTCGATCGCGTCTCCACGCCCACAGCCTTCCGCACCTTCCGCTTCGACGCCGAGACAGGCTTCTGGCTCAATGGCCGCAACGTGAAAATCAATGGCGTCTGCGAGCACCACGATTTTGGTGCCTTGGGCGCTGCTCTCGACGAGGATGCTCTCCACCGCAAGCTCACGCGGCTGAAGGCCATGGGTGTCAACGCCGTCCGCAGCAGCCACAACCCGCCCGCTCCCGAGTTGCTTGCGATGTGCGACACGATGGGACTGATCGTCATGGATGAGAGTTTCGACATGTGGCGCCGCAGAAAGACCAAGAACGACTATGCGCGCTTCTTCGATCAGTGGCACGAGCGCGACCTCTCCGACCTGGTGCTTCGTGACCGCAACCACCCCTGCGTTCTCGTCTGGAGCATTGGCAACGAGGTGCTGGAACAGTGGTCTGGAGCCGACGCTGACGAACTGACGCTGGAGGAGGCCAACCTCATCCTCAACGCGGGCCACGACGCTTCTACGCTCGCCCATGGCGACGACCTTTCGCCCAACTCGCTCCTCACGATCCATCTCGCTGACATCATCAAGCGCTACGACACCACGCGTCCCATCACGGCGGGCTGTAACGAACCTTCCCCTGATAACCACCTCTTCAAGTCGGGCGCCATCGACCTCGTCGGTTTCAACTACCACCACCAGTGGGTGAAGGACGTGCCCAAGAACTTCCCCGGCAAGCCCTTCCTCTTCACCGAGAGTGTCTCCGCCCTGCAGACGCGCGGCTACTACCGCATGCCATCGGATAGTGTCCTCGTGCTGCCGCAGCGCTGGGACCTGCCCTATGCCGACCCCACGATGATGTGCTCGGCCTATGACAACGCCCACGCCCCTTGGTCCTCTACCCATGAGGAGACCTGGGAAGTTGTGAAGCACACTCCCTACTGTGCCGGACAGTTTATTTGGACAGGATGGGACTATATCGGCGAGCCCACCCCCTATGGCTATCCGGCGCGAAGCAGCTATTTTGGCATCATCGACCTGGCCGGATTCCCGAAGGACATTTATTATATGTACCAGAGCGAGTGGACGAACCAGCCGGTCCTCCACCTCTTCCCCCACTGGAACTGGTTGCCCGGCCAGACCATCGACCTGTGGTGCTACTACAACCAGGCCGACGAGGTGGAACTCTTCATAAACGGGCGCAGCCAGGGCGTGCGCCGCAAGCAGGACGACCACCAATATCATGTGATGTGGCGCGTGCAGTTTGAGCCTGGCGAGGTGCGTGTCGTGGCTCGCCAGCAGGGCCGCGAGGTGCGTTCCGAGACGATCCGCACGGCAGGTGGTGCCGAGAAGATCCGCCTTGCCGCCGACTATCAGGGCGAGCATACGATCTTTGTCGCTGCCGAAGTCACCGACCGCGAGGGCACGCTCTGCCCTTGGGCCGAAAACGAGATCTATTTCTCTGCCGAGAATGCCGACATTATCGGTGTCGATAATGGCAGCCAGTTCTCCACCGAACGCTTCAAGTCCGACCATCGCAAGGCCTTCTTCGGCAAGGCCATGGTCATCTTGCGCGTCAAGGACCCCCAGAAACCCGTCCAGGTCAAGGCTCTTGCCCCTGACCTCCAGGCGGCTTCGCTGACCACCAGCGTGCGCCCTGGTCGTCCATGACATGATCTTTTTTCGAATACAATCATCAGACACAACCCAATATGAGTCAATCCAATCCTAACCACCGCATGGTCGCGGCGGCCCTTCTGGCCCTCTTCGGCTGGGAGACCGTCGTCGCCACCGTGCCCGACCGCGATCCGCAAGACCAGTCTGCGGGCTTCGACGTCTCCTGGATCAGCAATCCCGAGAAGGTCGGCGATCACAAGGAGGCAGCCCATGCCACCTATATCCCCTACGCTTCCACCGAGGCGATGCGCCAGGACACGACCTTCTACTCCCAGCCCTGGACCACCCCGCGGAGCAGCCGCTACCTGTCGCTCAACGGTATGTGGAAGTTTCGCTATGTCGCCGGCACGCCCCAAGGTCCTGCCGACACCGATGCCCTCGTCGCCCAGTCTTGCAACGCCGAGGGCTGGGACGAGATCCGCGTCCCCCTGTCGTGGGAGATGGCGGGCTATGGCGATCCCGTCTATACCAACGTGGGCTATCCCTTCGTCTATCATCCGCCCTTGGCCCAGGAGGGCCATGCCGAGGCTGATGTCAAGGACGACAATGCCACGGGCTTCTACAGTCGCACCTTCACGCTGCCCGCCGACTGGCGCGACCAGCGCGTCTTCCTCCATTTCGACGGCCTCTACTCCGCTGGCGTGGTGTGGGTCAACGGGCGCTACGTCGGCTACACGCAGAGCGCCAATACCGACGCCGAGTTCGACCTCTCCGGCTTTCTCCGCGAGGGAGAAAATCAGCTCTCCGTGCGCGTCTATCGCTGGTGCGACGGCAGTTATATCGAGGGCCAGGACATGTGGCACCTCAGTGGCATCCACCGCGACGTCTATCTCTACGCCACACCGAGGGTGGCCGTCCGCGACCATTTCGTGCAGACCGATGGCCTCCTCAGCGCCGACGCCACCTCGGGGGCGATGGTCCTCCAGCTGACCGTGGACAACCGCGACGGCCTCAAGGCCAAGAAGACCATCGAAGCCGTGATCCGCGATGCCGAGGGTCAGGAGGTGCAGCGTCGCCAGTGGGTCTATCAGTCCACGACGACCGCCACAGAGGCCCTTCGCTTTGATCTCAAGGACCTCCATCCCTGGACCGCTGAGAGTCCCTATCTCTACACCATCGAGGTGTCGCAGCGCAACGCGAAGGGTCGCGAGGAGATGGCCTTCTCCACGAAGTATGGTTTCCGCACCATCCGCACCGAGGGCCACCACCTGACGATCAACGGGCGCCGCGTCCTCTTCAAGGGTGTCAACACCCAGGACACCCATCCCGAGTATGGCCGCGCCATCGACGTGGCGACGATGCTCCAGGACGTGCGGATGATGAAGCAGGCCAATGTCAACACCGTCCGCACCTCCCACTATCCCCGCCAGCCGAAGATGTACGCGATGTTCGACGCCTTCGGTCTCTATGTCATGGATGAGGCCGACGTGGAGTGCCACTATGCGGGCGAGCGGGGCGGCAACCTCTCCGATCGCAAGGAGTGGCGGACGGCCTACCTCGACCGCACGGAGCGCATGGTGCTGCGCGACCGCAACCATCCCAGCGTCGTCTTCTGGAGTCTGGGCAATGAGAGCGGCGACGGCAGAAACCTCCAGACCACCTATGCCTTCGCCACAGCCCATGGCGACGGACGCCCCGTCCATAGCAGTCCGTGGGGCAGCCAGGGGACGCCTTGTAGCGACCTCAACTCGCGGATGTATCCCACGGTTGCCGAAGCCCAGGACTACGCCCATAAGCCCGCCTATGGCTACGACCGTCCGATGATCTTCTCGGAGTATGCCCACGCCATGGGCCAGGCCGTCGGCAACCTCCAGGACTACTGGGACATCATCGAGCACCCGGACAACGACTATATCATCGGTGGCTGCATCTGGGACTGGGTGGACCAGTCTGTCTATCGCCCTTCCGACCTCCTGCGTGGCGTGCGTACGAAGAATGGTTTCCACAACTGGGTGGCGGGCTACGACTACAATCCCACCGAGTTTGTCGGCGACGGCTTCCAGGGCAATTTCCTCAACAACGGAATCATCACGCCCGACCGTGCGTGGACGGCCAAACTGACTGAGGTGAAGGCAGTCTATGCTCCTGCTGCTTTCTCCGACTGGGACGCTGCGACGCGCTCCTTTACGCTCCGCAACAAGTTGGCTTTCTCTGACTTGTCCGACCTCTACGACCTTTCCTATCAGCTTCTGCGTGATGGCTACGTCGTGGAGCAGCAGACGCTTCCTCTCCCCGCCGTGCCAGCGGGTGAGTCGGCACAAATCGCCGTGCCTTACCATAGCGTCCTCGACGCAGGTGCGGAGTATGTACTCCACCTCTCCCTGCGTCTCAAGGCGGCCACCTCCTGGGCCGACCAGGGCTACCCCGTCGCCGAGGGCGAGATGATCCTGCAGCCGCGCGCGCCCCTTGCCGCCCACGAGGCCCATGGCGGGCGTATCGAGGCCGATGCGAAGCGCCGTCTCTACACCGGTACGACGCATGAGGACAGGCCCTTCTCCCTCCAGTTTGACGACTCGGGCAAGTTGGTCTCATGGACCTTCGACGGGCGCGCCGTGATGGTGAAGGGGCCCGACTTCAATAGCCTGCGCGACATCGACAACGACCGCAGCCAGGAGTTGCAGCAGATGCCGATGGTCAGCGAGGCCGAGACGCGCATCGTCACTCAGGGTGGTGACGAAAAGGGCTATACGGTCACCGTGGAGGGCCACGCCGCCAACTGCCTCTACACCTCCCGCTACACGCTCTATCCTGATGGCGTGGTCGATCTACAGGTGGTCTTCTCGCCGACTGGCCCCACGCGCCGCCTGGGCCTGGGCATGGAGCTGGCAGGCTTCGACCAGGTGGCTTACTACGGCCGCGGTCCGTGGTCCAACTATGTCGATCGTATGACGGGTTCCTATCTCGGTCGCTACACCACGACGGTCGATGAGATGATCGACGAGAACGTCCATCCCCAGACCTTTGGCGACCACCAAGATCTGCGCGACCTCACCCTTGACCATGCCAACGGGCTCCGCCTCTCCGTGGCCACGGAGGGTAGGGTGGCTTTCTCGCTCTCCCACTACGACGAGCGACAGTGGTGCGACCCTGCGGACCAGCTTTGGCGCGATGCGACCCATTGGTACGACCTGGTGCGCAGCGAGACGGTCTTTGCCCACTTCGACGCCTTCCAGCGCGGCCTGGGCAACAACTCCTGTGGCGGCGACGGTTGCCTCGACCCGTATCTCTGTCCCACCAGCGGACAGCTCTCCTATACGCTGCGCTTCACACCCACCGTGCGTCAGTAGGGCGCAGCTCTTTTTCATAGGCCGAGCCTTCAGCTTTGGCCGATCGCTTTCTCATCCCCCACCGTTCCAATGCTTTGGTTGGTGGGGGATGTCAGGTATTTGAGCGTCTCTATGTGAGTACTGAAATCGTAAATGTAACAATGTAACATTGCGCGGCAAGACGCCACGTGTCATGACGGTGGGTCTCAGGCAGGTTCAGAAAGGCTAAATAAGGTCCGCTAATTTATCCTGGCCCAGCTGACTTGTGGCGAGGGTAAAACTCCCACGAGGTCGTCGATGGTGCTGAGAATTCTCTTTTTGAGGGTCTCCAAGCCTGTTTTTGCGAAAACGAGACCAAGAAGTCCCCTTAGGAACTTCCTTGCGTTTTTAGCGAAGAAGCAAGCTGAAGAAGTCCTGGTCAAGGCGCTTGCGGATCAAAACGAACAACTCGGGTACGAACACGGGCTTTTCCGTGAACTTGGAAAGCCCAAGCAGATATTGCATGTACGGATTCTCCTGGATGGCCTGTACGTTGTTGACTAAAACAGTGCTTTCTCTTGTGAAAGAATTAGGCCTTCCATGCATCAGTATGGTGTCTTTACCCTTTTTCTTTCAAGGAAACAAAGCTCTCGCTAATTCGATAGAGACATTCAGAGAGATACGAAAGGTCGCAGGTTTGGTGACCTGCTTTCCTTTGGAAGAGATAGCAAAAGAGAACAAAGAATATACGGTTTTGGATGCTTTCAAAATTGCTGACTTATGGATGTCTGGGGCAATATAAGCTGTCATAACTGGATCAAGAAGACTAACAACAAAAACAATTTTATCCAAGATTATTGAGAATTATTAAGCATAATTTCAGCTGAATTCCACTAAGAGTCTACCCCAAAAAATTGAAAGCCAGTTGAAATAAAAATATAGTCTTTGCTTGATTTTAATCAATCAAAAACGTGGATAATTAAAAATAAATGCTTAAATTTGCACCATATACCAATTTGTTTGGATTATGAAGAAGGACATTAATCGTATAAAAGCCGTTCTGGCTGAGCAGAATCAGACAGGGAAATGGCTTGCAGAGCAGCTGGGGAAAGACCGTTCCACAGTCTCTAAATGGTGTTCGAATACAACACAACCAAGTTTGGAAACGATAGATCAAATAGCTGAATTATTGCATGTTAACAGACAGACACTTTTGATGCCTTCTTTCCATAAAGATAAGGTATGAACGCAAAAAAAGCAAAATACGACACAGGCGTAAACATCATAGGCAGCATCCCAGACTATGCAGATATGATACGCTACATTGCATCTTTGGAATCTAAGGTGCAAGATAAGGAATTCACTTTTCGGACAAGTGAATCTACACGTCGTTTTCGTTTTGCTATTGAGGCATATATCATAAAGTTCAATAATGACGCACACAAGAGCCTCTTCATGAATGCTATGGCTGATCCAGACCTTCCGTTGCAATCAAAGTTTATTATTATCTTTTGGCAACTTACATTCTCTGATTTACTGTTTCGGCGTATTACAGAGGAAGTCTATATGAAGGCTCTATATATGGGACGTGCCAATATTCAGGGAGAGGAGATTCTTGCATTTCTACATTATATTAAACAGACTGAACCCCAGAACTTGAATTGGAGCGAATCCACTCTGAAAGTGGTCTCTGGCAAGTATCTAACGTTACTAAAGAAACTCGGACTTGCAGAAGGCACTGTTAAGAAGCAGATCCGGCATCCTGTGATAACCAATGATTTATTTGTATGGTTCATTCGATGGTGTCAGTTAGTTTACCCGAATGACCGGACTTTGAAGAATCCTTATATTCAGTTCGGGTTTATGGATAAAGAGACACTAATCAATCGTCTGAAAAAGATAGAAAACATCAAATACTGGAACATATCACAAATTGGTGACGATGTCACTATAGACTTGAAGCCTTATGAGTAGCACATTCGATATAAAAGAATATTCTCTAACTATCCGATATAGATTTAATGTGGCAAAAAAGAAGTATAAAGGTACAGGGGCAGGACAAAGTCAAAAAAGTAGGATGAGTCTATAATGTTCAAAAATGAGAAAAATAACAATAATATTTCAACACGACTCCATGCAATGTGGCATAGCTTGCTTGCAGATGGTATGCAAATATTTCGGCAGAGAATACTCTTTGGATTCTCTGTCGAAACTTTGTTTTGCCACCACGGAAGGTGTTTCCATGCTTGGCATTAATGAAGCAGCCAACACGCTTGGATTGCATACGATAAGTGCAAGGGTAACCACTACTATGTTAGGTAAAGCCCCTTTGCCTAGCATCCTTCACTGGGACCAAAACCATTTTGTAGTCTTATATAAGGTCAAGAAAGGCAAGAAGTTTTATGTAGCTGACCCAGGAAAAGGATTGGTAACTTATGGCTTGGATGAGTTCAAGCAACATTGGATAAGCACGAAATCTAATGGCGAGGACAAGGGCATTGCCATGTTCTTGGAAACCACTCCTGCTTTCTTTACCTATAAGATGGAGGACGAAGAACACATCAAAGAGAAGAGGTCTTTCCGCTTTCTCCTTGGATATGTGAGGAAATATCGCAAGTATTTCGGACAAATTATCTTGGGTCTGGTAGTCGGAAGCCTCCTGCAGCTTGTCCTGCCATTCCTTACCCAATCTATCGTGGATGTCGGTATCAAGAACCAAGATATAGGTTTTGTTTGGCTGATACTCTTGGGGCAGTTGATGCTTACAATCAGCCGAACGGCAATAGACTTTATCCGCAGATGGTTGTTGCTTCACATATCCTTACGCATCAACATATCATTGGTAAGTGACTTCTTCATCAAGCTATTGAAACTGCCTATGTCTTTCTTTGATACGAAACTCATGGGCGACTTGATGCAAAGAATGAACGACCATACCCGTGTGAACAACTTCCTTACGCAGCAGACGCTCAACATCACCTTTGCCGTGCTAACCTTTGTGGTATTCTCGGTGGTACTGTTCTTCTACAACAAGTTGGTGTTTACCATCTTTTTGTTGGGAAGCATCCTCTATGGTGCATGGATGACCTTGTTCTTGAAGCGGAGGAAGGTGCTTGACTATGAGTTGTTCGAGCAGCAAGCCATCAACAATAACAAAACTTATGAGTTTATCACCTCTATGCAGGAAATCAAGTTGCAGGATTGTGAGCAGCGTAGAAGATGGGAATGGGAGGACACACAAGCTGAGCTATTCGGCGTGCAGATGAAGTCGCTCAAACTCCAACAGACACAGGAAGCTGGAAGTATTTTCATCAACGAGGTGAAGAACATCATCATCACGGTAGTCGCTGCAACTGCCGTGATTCATGGGCAAATGACACTCGGTATGATGCTTGCCGTGCAATACATCATCGGACAGCTCAACTCGCCTGTGGAGCAACTGATGAACTTCTTCTATTCTCTGCAAGATGTGAAGATTAGCTTGGAGCGAATCAACGAGATTCACCAGATGGATGATGAGAATGGAAAGGAAGGCTTGCTAACTTCTATTGAAGATAAGAATGAGGGCATTGACATCAAGAACATCATGTTCAAGTACGACCCACATGCTTTGCGCAAAACCATAGACGATGTGAGCATTCACGTTCCGCAAGGTAAGGTAACAGCCATCGTTGGTGCATCTGGCAGTGGAACGACCACCCTCATCCGTTTGATGCTTGGTTATTATCCTGTCTTGGAGGGAAAAATCAACATTGGAAATACTGACATCAACAAACTCAACAAAAAGTGGTGGCGCAGACAATGTGGTGTTGTCATGCAGGATGGTGTTATCTTCTCGGAGAGTATCGCAAGAAACATTGCCGTTGACGATGGCGACATAGACAAGGAACGGTTGTTGAAAGCTGCCGAGATAGCTTGTATCAAGGACTATGTGATGGCTTTGCCTCTGAAGTTCAACACCAAGATTGGACGTGATGGCGTGGGACTGAGCCAGGGACAGAAACAACGCATCTTGATAGCGAGGGCGGTGTATAAGAATCCCGACTACATCTTCCTTGACGAGGCGACCAACTCGCTCGATGCCAACAACGAGAGGAGCATCGTCGAGAACTTGGATAAGTTCTATAAGGGTAAGACTGTTGTGATTGTGGCTCATCGCCTAAGCACGGTGAAGAATGCCGACCAAATCGTGGTCATCGACCATGGTAAGGTGGTAGAGGTAGGCAACCATGAGTCTTTGACCGCCAAGCGAGGGGCATACTATAACCTTGTGAAGAATCAGTTGGAATTGGGAAACTAAAAATACTTTTGATATGGAACAGAAAGAAAAAGAATCAGATAACATCGAGTTGAGAAGCGAGAAGGTGAGGAACGTGATAGGCAAGGTTCCTCCTCGCCTCGTCAGCTTGGGAACGGTTGTCATTACGATCATAGTCCTCGCCCTCGCAGTTGCTTTCTACAAGATACCTTATCCTATATCCATAGAGGCTAATGGTGAGGTCATCAATCAAGGAACAGTACAAGTGTTTGTGCCATACAAGTATTTGTATCTTTTCGATGAGCCAAGGACGGCTCATGTATCTTTCGAGGGCAACGACGATGCTTCTTATGACTGCAACATCATAAGCCATAATGCCAAGCTCATACATAGGGAAGATGGTAACTATTTTATGGCTACAGCCACTGTGAGCACACAGGGACAAAATACCCCAATATTGCAACAGTACATGAAAGCCGATGTCAGAATCATCGTCAGCAATAAAACGTTATGGCAACAGGTATTCGGATAAACTATATCCGAATACCTGCTGTTTGTTTTTGGATGCATATTGTGTTGGTAAGCATCAGATTTTATGCAAAAGTTCTAAATTCCTTGAATTTCTCATAGCGAGTTATGGGATATTTAGAAAAATATCGTATCTTTGTCCCCGAATTAAGGCGTTCTTTGCATATTGCAAAATACAGAAACGAGCAGAAGTCCGCTCGTTTCCATATTGTTACCTATATAATA